>Ga0164243_10000081_pt1 | contig 248873 bp, 235 predicted proteins | sample OricompcompostOP_FD_108781 | JGI IMG/M metagenome (GOLD analysis project Ga0164243, IMG submission 108781) | Organic Plus compost microbial communities from Emeryville, California, USA - Original compost - Organic plus compost (OP) | ecosystem: Engineered > Solid waste > Mixed feedstock >... | reverse complement strand
GCCGGCGCCTCGCTCGCAGCAGCCTCAGCGGCAGCCTTGTCGGCCTCGATCTGAGCCTTCGTCCGACGCGTACGCGTCTTCTTCGGCGCAGCAGGCGCCTCCTCCGACGACGCAGCAGCCTCGACCGGCTCGGCGGGCGTCTCGGCCGTCTCGGCGGCGACGCCGCTCGAGCTGGCGCGGCGCGGGGCGCGCTTGCGCACGGGGCGCGACGAGCTGGCCGCGTCCGCTGCCGCGATCGCTGCGTCGATCTGTTCCTGCAGGGTTGCGGCTTCGCCGCCGGTGTTCTCAGTGGTGGAATCCACGAGTGCTCCTTAAAGATGATGTGCTGTCAGAGCCCATGCGCACAGGAGATATTGCGACGTCGGCATGCAATGAGGGCAGACCGACCATCCGGGCGTTATGCGATAACGCATCCCGTCGGATGACCGTGCGGGGCTTCGCAGAATTGCGACGGAGGTTCAGAGTTCGTGCGACGAGGCACCCTCCGCTGATGCTCTCACTGTACCACCGAGAAAGTCGACGGCGAGCATCAACGGCTGCCAGGAACCGCCCGTGTGTTTCTCGGCGACCGCGGCCGCGGCGAGGCGCCGCCCCGGGCCATCCGCGAGCACGAGCACGCTGGGGCCCGCGCCAGAGACCACGGCGGCGAAGCCCGCGCCGCGCAGCGCACGCACGAGCGCGTCGGTCTCCGGCATCGCCGCGGCGCGACTGTTCTGGTGCAGCCGGTCCTCCGTCGCGGCCATCAGCAGATCCGGGCTCTGCGTGAGGGCCGCGATCAGCAGGGCCGAGCGCGACACGTTGAAGACGGCGTCCTCACGCGAGACCGCCGGATCCAGCACGCTGCGGGCCGTCGACGTGGACATCGTGCGATCGGGCACGAATACGAGCGGCGAGACGCCTCGATGTACGAGGAGCTTCTTGTGGCGCGGCGTCTCATTGTCCGTCCAGGCGATCGTGAGGCCGCCGAAGAGCGCGGGCGCGACGTTGTCGGGGTGCCCCTCGATCTCGGTCGCGAGGCGAAGCAAGTCGGCGTCGCTGAACGTCGCCGTGCCAGCGAGCAGGCCCTTGGCGGCGAGCAGGCCCGCGACGACGGCGGATCCGCTGGATCCGAGCCCGCGCCCGTGCGGGATCCCGTTCCGCGCGCGGATCCGGATGCCTGGCGCCTGACGCCCCACCGACTCGTACGCGTAGCGGATCGTGCGGAGGATGAGGTTCGACGCGTCGGTCGGGATCTCGGCGGCGCCAGTTCCCTCGACCGCGATGTCGATGTCGTGGCTGTCGAGAGCCGACACCGTCAGCTCGTCGTACACGCTGAGAGCGAGGCCGAGCGTGTCGAAACCGGGGCCGAGGTTGGCGCTCGTCGCCGGCACGCGCACCTCGACGGTGCGCACCGCGGCGCTCACTCGCCCTCCACGCGCAGCACGGTGACGACGTTCTCGACGACGCCGCTCTTGGCCAGTTCGGCGACGGTGTCACTGAGCGCCTGCTCGGTCGCGCGGTGCGTGCCGATGACGAGGCGCGCGCCCTTCTCGGTCGCGGTCTGCTCGAAGGTCGCGATCGAGACGCCGCCGTCGGAGAGGATCCCGGCGACCGCCGCGAGCACGCCCTGCTCGTCGGCGACGTCGAGAGTGATCTGGTAGCGGGTCGTGATGCGGCCGATCTCGGCGATCGGGTGCACACCGCGGGCTGACTCGCCCACGCCGCCGCCTCCCGCGATGTGGCGGCGCGCCGCCGACACGACATCGCCGAGGATGGCGGAAGCGGTCTGCACACCGCCCGCACCCGCGCCGTAGAACATGAGCGGTCCGGCGGCCTCGGCCTCGACGTACACGGCGTTGTTGCCTCCGTGCACGCTTGCGAGCGGGTGATCGCGGTTGATGAGCGCAGGGTAGACGCGCACCGAGATGTCGCCGCCGCCGGGCAGGCGCTCGCACGTCGCGAGCAGCTTGATGACGTAGCCCGCCTTCTTGGCGTTGTCGATCGCCGCGGCATCGATCTTCGTGATGCCCTCGCAGTGCACCTTCTCGAGCGGAACGTCCGTGTGGAAGGCGAGGCTCGCGAGGATCGCGGCCTTCTGCGCGGCGTCGTGGCCCTCCACGTCGGCCGTCGGATCCGCCTCGGCGTAACCGAGCTCCTGAGCATCGGCGAGGACGACGTCGAAATCGGCGCCCTCCTTGTCCATGCGGTCGAGAATGTAGTTCGTCGTGCCGTTCACGATGCCGAAGATGCGCGTCACGATATCGCCCGCGAGCGAGTCCTTCAGCGGACGGATGATCGGGATGGCCCCGGCGACGGCGGCCTCGTACGACACCGAAGCCCCGACCTGGTCGGCCGCGTCGAAGATCTCCGCGCCATGCGTCGCGATGAGAGCCTTGTTGCCCGTGACGACGTCGGCTCCCGATTGCAGGGCCTCGAGGATGTACGTGCGAGCGGGCTCGATGCCGCCCATCAGCTCGATCACGATGTCGCTGCCGACGATCAGCTCGTGGGCGTCGGTCGTGAACAGCTCGCGCGGCAGGTCGACGTCGCGAGGCGAGTCGATGTTGCGAACCGCGATGCCGGCGAGCTCGAGACGTGCGCCCGAGCGCTCTTCCAGCTCGTCGGCGTGCTCGATCAGCAGGCGCGCGACCTGCGCGCCTACGGATCCGGCTCCCAGCAGCGCGACGCGCAGCGTACGGTGATCGATCATTCTTCTCCCTCGAAGGTTGCAGGGCTCTTAGCGGCTGAGGCCGGTGTCGCGGGCGAGAAGATCGTCGATCGTCTCGCCGCGCAGGATCACGCGGGCCTCGCCATCGCGCACCGCGACGACGGCGGGGCGCGGAACGTGGTTGTAGTTGCTCGCCATGGCGGCGGAGTAGGCGCCCGTCGAGGCGACGGCGACGAGATCGCCCGGGACGATGTCGCCGGGCAGGTACTCGTTGTCGACGACGATGTCGCCCGACTCGCAGTGCATGCCGACGACGCGCACGAGCGCCGCCTCGGCGTCCGAGGCGCGCGACGCGATGCGCGCCGAGTACTGCGCGCCGTACAGCGCGGGGCGGACGTTGTCGCTCATGCCGCCGTCGACGGAGACATAGAGGCGCTCGGCGGGTCCGCCGTCTGCCTCGACCGTGACCGGCTTGGTGGTGCCGACCTCGTACAGCGTGATGCCGGCGGACCCGATGATCGATCGGCCCGGCTCGAAGGCGAGCGTCGGCATCTCGATGCCGCGCACCGCGCACTCGCCCGCGACCGCGTCGACGATGCCGTCGGCGAGGTCCTCTATCTCTGCGGGGGTGTCGACGCGCGTGTAGGCGATGCCGAAACCACCGCCCAGGTTCATGAGCGGCACGGGGCCGCCCTCGAGCAGGCGCTCGTGCAGCTCGAGCACGCGCGATGCCGACTCGCGGAAACCGTTCACGCCGAAGATCTGCGAGCCGATGTGGCAGTGCAGGCCGACGAACTCGACCGACGGCAGCTCGCGGATCCGAACGACCGCTCCCTCGGCTTCTTCGAGTGAGAAGCCGAACTTCTGGTCTTCGTGGGCGGTCGCGAGGAAGTCGTGCGTATCCGCGTGCACACCGCTCCGCACGCGCACGAGCACGCGCTGCGATGTTCCCAGGCGCTCGGCGATCGCGCTGATCCGCTCGATCTCGATGGGCGAATCGACCACGATCGAGCCGAGGCCGACCGCGATGGCGCGCTCCAGCTCCGAAACGCGCTTGTTGTTGCCGTGGAACCCGATCTTCTCCGCCGGCACGCCCGCCGCGAGCGCGGTCTCGAGCTCGCCGCGGGAGCATACGTCGACGTTCAGGCCCGCCTGAAGCATCCAGCGCGCGACCTCGCTCGTCAGGAACGCCTTGCCGGCGTAGTACACACGAGCGGATCCGCCATGGCGCGCCGTCGCGGCGTCGAACGCGCGGCGGGTGCGCTCGGCGCGATCGCGCACGTGCTGCTCGTCGAGCACCATGATCGGCGTGCCGTAGGTCTCGGCGATCCGGCTCGCCTTCATGCCGCCCACCGAGAGCTCACCCTTCTTCGTGCGCCGACTCGTGTCGGGCCAGACGCCGGGCGCGAGGTCGTTGGCGTCGTCGGGCTCGGTGAGCCACGCGGGCGCGAGCGGGTTCATTCTCGTCGTCACATCCGTTCGGGAGCGCTCACGCCGAGCAGCGAGAGACCGTTGCGCAGCACCTGACCCGTGGCGTCGTTGAGCCAGAGACGGGTGCCGTGGACGGGCTGGATGGCCTCGTCGCCCTTCGGGGTGACGCGGCAGTTGTCGTACCAGCGGTGGTAGAGGCCGGCGAGCTCTTCGAGGTAGCGTGCGACGCGGTGCGGTTCGCGCACCTCGGCGGCGAAGGCCACGATGCGCGGGAACTCCTGGAGCGCGCCCAGCAGGGCGGCCTCGGTCTCGTGCTCGAGCAGCTCGGGCTGGAACGCATCGCGGGTGACGCCCGCCTCGGCCGCGTTTCGGGCGACGTTGTGTGTGCGGGCGTGCGCGTACTGCACGTAGAACACGGGGTTGTCGTTGGTGCGCTTCTGCAGCAGCTCCGGATCCAGCGACAGCGGCGAGTCGGCCGGCGAGCGCTCGAGCGAGTAGCGCAGCGCATCGGTGCCGATCCAGTCGCGCAGGTCATCGAGCTCGATGATGTTGCCTGCACGCTTGGACAGGCGGGCGCCGTTGACGGACACGAGCTGCCCGATCAGCACCTCGATGTCCTTCTCGGGGTCGTCTCCCGCGGATCCGGCCAGCGCCTTGAGACGGTGGACGTAGCCGTGGTGGTCGGCGCCGAGCAGGTAGATCTTGTGCTTGAAGCCGCGGTCGCCCTTGTTGAGGTAGTAGGCAGCGTCGGCGGCGAAGTAGGTGTAGACGCCGTTGCCACGGCGGATGACGCGATCCTTGTCGTCACCGAAGTCGGTCGTCTTCACCCAGACCGCGTCGTCGGCGTCGTAGACATGGCCCTGCTCGCGCAGGCGGTCGACGGCCTGGTCGATGAGGCTCGGCTCGCCGGCGTGCAGCTCGCGTTCCGAGAACCACACGTCGAAGTGCACGTTGAACTTCGCGAGCGACTCCTTGATGTCGGCGAGCTGGATCTCGTAGGCGGCGTCCCGCACGGCCGACTGCGGGTCGTCGGCGTCGAGGATCGCCGGGTGCGCCTCGAGGACGCGCTTACCGAGGTCGTCGACGTAGGCGCCCTTATAGCCGTCCTCGGGGGCATCGCTACCCGTGATGGCAGCGAGCACGCTGGCGCCGAAGCGGTCCATCTGCGCGCCCGCGTCGTTGATGTAGTACTCGCGGGCGACATTGGCGCCCGAGGCCTCGAGCAGGCGGCCCATGGAGTCGCCGAGGGCGGCCCATCGGGTGTGGCCGATGTGCAGCGGGCCCGTCGGGTTGCCGCTCACGAACTCGAGGTTGATGCTGTTGCCGGCCTGCGAGTCGTTGCGGCCGTACTGCTCGCCCGCCTCGACGATCGTCTTGGCGAGCGCGCCCGCGGCCGCCGCGTCGAGGCGCACGTTGATGAAGCCCGGGCCGGCGACCTCGACCGAGGCGATGCCCTCGAGCTTCTCGAGCTCCGCCGCGATCTCGCCCGCGAGTTCCCGAGGATTCGTACCGAGCTTCTTCGCGAACTTCATCGCAACATTGGTCGCCCAGTCGCCGTGGTCGCGGTTCTTGGGGCGTTCGACGATGATGTCGGCGGCGATCGCGCCAATCGGCTCGCCCGGGCGTCGCTGCTCTGCGACGGCGTCGAGAACGGTCAGCAGGGCTGTGGCGAGAGCATCGGGGTTCATAGAAGGACAATTCTAGTGGCGCGCAGCGCCGGATCCTGCACAGGAGCCCCTCGCGCGAGCGCATACTCTGGAGGGATGCCCCGCGTGATCCGCCCCGCGACCGTCGTCTGCTGTGCCGTGAGCGCTCTGGTTGCGCTCACCTCGTGCGCTTCGACCCCGCAGAGCGACGCCGCCGCGACAGACCGCTGGCAGGCGCCGTCCGCCGCCACCCCCACTCCAACGCCCGAGCCCGCTCCGGCGATGCTCGTCTTCGGTGACTCGTGGACGCACGGCCTCGCGGCAACCGATGCGGCGCATGCGTATCCGCACCTGACGGGCGAGATCCTCGGCTGGGACGTCACCGCGCTGGGTGAGAACGGCAGCGGCTATCTGCATCCTGGCGAGCTCGGGGGCTTCTACGGCACGCGCGTCGCCGAACTGGATCCGAAGCTCTCGCCCGATGTGATCGTGGTGCAGGGATCCATCAACGACCGCGGCGAGCCGGTCTCGGCGCTCCCCCGTGCCGCGCGCGCTGTGTGGAACGTCTTCGAGCGGACCTATCCCGATGCGAATCTCATCGTTCTCGGACCCGCGCCCAACACACTGCCGCTCGATGAGAGCATCGCGAAGATCGACGACGTCCTCGCCGACGCCGCCGCGTCGGAGGGCATCGACTATATCTCGCCGATCGCCGAGGGATGGTTCAGCGAAGACGACATCGAGACGTACATCGATGCGGGGGCCGCCTACCACCCGTCGAACGCGGGACACGCGTATCTCGCCGAACGCCTCGCCGCCGACCTCGAGCAGCTCGATCCCCTGAGCCCGTTCGCAAAGGTCAGCGAGTAAGTAGCCCCAGCATCGGCTTGCGGCCGTGCACCGAGAGGTAGCGCAGCCCTTCGCGGCCTGCTGTGATGGCGCGGCGCGAGCGCTTCGGCAGCCACACGAGGGCGCCGGGCTCGAGCGCGAGATCCCCCGCTTCCGTCGCGAGCGTGCCGGATCCGTCGATCACGTGAATCAGCACGTCCAGTTCGGGGCCGGCGTGCTCGGCGATGCCATCGCCGGCGGGGAGGTGGATCACGTTCGCGTCGAGCGTGCGCTCCTGCGGCGTGAGATTCCACACGGCACCGGATCCATCGCCCGCGCCCGCATCGCCGACGACGCGCGGGAGCGACGTGGACGCAGGCTTCGAGGTGCGTGTGCGCGGCACATCAGGAATCGCTTCGGCCATGCACCTAATCTACTGCGTGCACGAAAAAGCGGGAGCGACCAGTAGTTTCTACCAGTCGCTCCCGCTATTCCATCCGCGCCCCTGGAGGGAATCGAACCCCCGACCTTTGGTACCGGAAACCAGCGCTCTATCCCCTGAGCTACAGAGGCGGACCACACGAGCTTATCAGCGCGCGGACCGTGCCTCGTTCATCGAATTCCCGGGAGCGTCGCCGATCCTGTCGGATCCACCGGGTCGGCGGATCCGACAGAACCGGGCGGAGCTCAGCCGCGGCGCGCCGAGCGGATCGCGACCGTCAGCGCGGCGACGCCGAGACCGAGCGCGAAGACGCTGACGCCGGCCGATGCGATCGTCCACGCGTCGATGCCCTCATCGGTGACCGCCTCGGATTCAGGCGTCGCCATCACGAGCGTCGGAGCGGGGGCCTCGAGGTCGTGCTCGTCCTGGCCGGCTTGTGCGACCTCGCTCCAGGAAAAGGACCCGGCCTCGCAGGTCTGCTCGACGGGGAAGACGAGCGCGCCCGATGCATCGTCGGCGAAACCGACCTGCATCTTGACCTCGCCGCGCACGTCATCGGGCAGCGGATCCACCGCCGTGTAGGTCACGGTCGACACGCGCCCGGCGTCGCCGTCGCGCTCGACGTCGATCGTCCAGCCGGCGTCGGCGATGGGGTGCACGCCGCTCAGGCCGTCCGGCATCGACACCGCGACCTTCGTCGTCGGCGAGCTGTCGCAACCGTGGTTGATGCCGAAGGTGAGGGTGGTTGACTCCCCCGCGATCGGGTCGGTCGAGGGGTCCACGCTCACGTGAGCGAAGGCGGCTGCGGGGGCGAGCACGAGGCCAGCGGCGAGCGCGGCCCCGGCGAGACCGAGGGTGAACTTGTTATTGGTCATGGTTACTCCTGTAAAAGCATGCGAAAAGCACCGGTCGGTGACCGGTCGGGTGATGTTTCTCAGGAGAAGAGGGGTGGGCCGCGCAGCCCCACCGGCGGCGCCCAGGGGGCGAACGCACGGATCCGCGGGCGCGCGGGGGCGAGGATCCGAGGGATCGTCGGGAGCGGACCGGGGGCGGTCGCGCGTCGCGCGGCCCGACGGATCCAGCCGGCGCCCCGCCGGATCACGCTCTCGCCGTATGCGAGGATCGCGATCGTGACGAGCGCGGCGACCGCGTGCGCGAAGAGCATGGCGGGGCTCTCCACGTGCACGGCCACGCTGCCGAGGTCGAGCGCAACCCCGTGGTGGTGCCCGCTCACGACGGCGCCGCCCTCGACGGGCTCACCGAGCGCCGAGAACGCGGTGTGGAACGCGAGCTGCGCGACGATCGTCGTGAGAGCGATGCGGCCGATGCCGCGCGCCTGAAGGCGTCTCGGCAGGGGCGCACGGAGTAAAAGCGCAGACGGCGCGATGAGCAGCACGATCATGCCGAGCACGATCGAGGGTGCGGGTGCCGGTCCGCCCGCGACGGTGTGCGAGACCGCGGCGAGCATGGTCGTCACGGTCGATGCCGCGGTGCCCCGTCGCACGAACGCAGCGCGGGCCTCTCGTGCTGTGAGGTGGGATGACGGGCACGCCGAAGCGAGCGGCATGCCGCCCTCGCTCCGTTCGTGCGTCATGATCTAGCGCGCGACGCGGCGGTAGGTCAGATCGCGGATGTCGCGGCCCTTGTCGAGGCCCTTCTTCTCGAATGCCGTCATGGGGCGACCGCCGAAGCGCTCGTCCCACTCGCCGTCGAAGGCGCGCTCGAACTCGGGCTCGGCGTCCATGACCTCGCGCATCTGCAGGGCGTAGTCCTCCCAGTCGGTCGCGAGGCGCAGCAGGCCGCCGTCCGCAAGCACGCGGCCCACGACGGCACCGAAACCGGGGCTGATCATGCGGCGCTTGTTGTGGCGCTTCTTGTGCCAGGGATCCGGGAAGAAGATGCGCACCTCGGAGGCCGAGCCCTCGGGCAGCAGCGTCTGCATGACCTCGGGCGCGTTCGCCTCGATCAGGCGAATGTTGGTGAGGCCGTTCTTCTCGGCCTCGAGCATCGTGCGGGCGAGACCGCCGTGGTACACCTCGACGCCGAGGAAATCGGTGTCGGGGTTCTCGGTCGCGGCATGCAGGATCGCGTGCCCCTGGCCCGTCCCGACCTCGACGACGAGCGGTGCGGTGCGGCCGAATGCCTCCGCCGGCACGAGGCGCGCGTCGGGGTGCACGCTCGTCTCGGCGAGGTCGCGCGGCACGTCGACGACGTATGCGGGCGCGAGCTCGCGCCACGCGCGCTCCTGCGCCTCGGAGATGCGGCCATTACGGCGAACGAACGAGAGTGTGCCCTTGCGCTGGGTGCCGGGTTCGGTCATGGGATCCAGGGTACGGGCGACCACTGACTATTCACCGACGGTCACGAAGTCGATGAGCTCCTCGACTCGGCCGATCAGGGCCGGCTCGAGGTCGCGGAACGTCGTGACGCGCGACAGGATCCGCTGCCACGCGATGCCGATGTCCTCCTTGCTCTCGGCCGGCCAGCCGAGCCCGCGGCAGATGCCCGTCTTCCAGTCCTGCCCGCGCGGTACGACGGGCCACGCGGGGATCCCCATCGCCTGCGGTTTGACGCACTGCCACACGTCGACGAAGGGATGCCCGACGATCTTGAGATGCGCGCCGTGCCTGCCGGCGAGGATCTTCCGCGCGATGCGCTCCTCCTTGGATCCGGGGACGAGATGGTCGACGAGAACTCCGTACCGGCGCTTCGCGCTGGGCGGCTCGACCTCGAGCAGGTCCTCGAGCAGGTCGAGTCCCTGCAGGAACTCGACCGCGACGCCCTCGGCCCGAAGGTCCGCGCCCCACACCTTCTCGACGAGTTCGGCGTCGTGCTTGCCCTCGACGAGGATCCGGCTGGGCAGCGCGACCTTCGCGCGGTCGTCGGCAGCGACGAAGGATCCGGACGCCGTGCGCGTGCGCCCCTGCGGCTTCCGCACGGCCTTCTCGAGCCGCACCGGCTCGCCGTCGATGAGGAAGCCCGCGCCGAGCGGGAACTGGCGGCGGCGGCCCTTCCAGTCCTCGAGCTCGACATTGCCCGCCTCGACGCGCGTGATCGCGCCGCACCAACCGTCGCCGGCGACCTCCACGACGAGATCGATCTCGGCGGCGACGGGCCGCGACACCTTCTTGCCCTTCGCCCGCCAGTCGCCGGAGAGCACGTCGGATCCATACCTGTCTTCGAACATCTCGTCCAGGGTACGTGGATCCGGAACGCGCCGATCTGTTCGTTTGTCGGCCGTTGTCCCTAGGATCGTTTTCACAGGCATCCGAAGGGGGACCCATGCGCAGACGGCTCACACACCTACTCGCCGCGCTCGGGCTGGGGTCGATGCTGGCCTTTGCGCCGCTCGCCGCCCAGGCAGAGGAGCCGCCGCGCCTGGGCAGCTCGCACGTGTACGACGGCGCCGATGTGCTGAGCGAAGCCGAAGAACGGGCCGCGGACGAGCGCCTCGACGCGCTCGCGGATGAGACGGGTCTCGACCTGTGGGTCGTCTATGTCACGAACTTCGAGTCGCCCTCGGATTCGGAGGGCTGGGCCGACGCAGCGGCCGATCTCAACGGCCTCGGCTCCAAGCAGTACCTGCTCGCGATCGCGACCGAGGGCCGTCAGCTGTACCTCTCCGAGCCGCCGGAAGGCGCCCTCGCGGAGAACAAGCTCGTCGCGATCGAAGAGGCTGCCGGCGAGGCGATGCAGAACGACGATTGGCCCGGCGCCGTCGATGCCGCCGCCGATGAGATGGCGAAGCAGGCCGCTCCGAACTACACGGTCTGGTACGTCCTGGCCGGCATCGTCGTCGTGGTCGTGATCGTGGTGATCGCGGTCTCCGCCGCGAAGAAGGCCAAGGCGCGCCGTGCCGCGGAAGAAGCCCGCGAGAGGCTCACCACCGAGGTCGAGGGCTACCGCGCCCAGGCGAACGGGCTGCTTCTCGAGATGGACGACTCGCTGCGCACCGCGGAGCAGGAGATGGGTTTCGCGACGGCACAGTTCGGCGCCGACGCCGTCGGCGAGTACGCGGCCGCCGTCACGCAGGCGCGCCAGGCGTTGAACCGCTCGTTCACGCTGCAGCAGCAGCTCGACGACAACACCCCCGAGACGCTCGAAGAGCAGCACGCGGCCTACTCCGAGATCATCGGCCTGCTCGAGGCGGCCGACGCCGAGCTCGACGAGAAGGCCGAGGGCTTCGAACAGCTGCGCGCGATCGAGAAGAACGCGCCTCAGGTGCTCGAGCAGCTCGCCGCCCGCCGCGGCGCGTCCGCCGACGGGCCGGAGCGCATCAGCGCCGAGATCGCCCGCCTGCGCCAGACGTACGCGGCGCCGGTGCTCGACGACGTCGAGGACAACGACGAGCAGGCGGCCGCGCGCCTGACGTTCGCCGATGCACGGCTCGCCGAGGCGCGCGACCACCTCACCCGGGGCGACTCGGGGTCGGCCGCCCTCGACCTGCACGAAGCCGAGCAGGCGCTCGGCCAGCTCGACGAGCTCGTATCGGCCGTCACGGGGCTGCAGAAGCGCTTCACCGAGGCCGAGAAGGACGCGCGGGCGGTGATCGCCGACCTCGAGAACGACATCGCCCAGGCGCAGTCGCTGCCCGACCACGACGGCTCCCTGACGAGGGCGATCGCGGCGACCCGAGCGCACATCGAGCAGGCCCGCGCGAACCTCTCGGGTAGCGGTCGCACTCCCCTCATCGTGTTCGAGGCCCTCACGAACGCCAACACGCAGATGGATCAGGTGCTCGCGAACGCCCGCGCGGCCGAGGAGACGCGTCGCCGCGCCGCCGCCCAGCTCGACCAGACGCTCCGCCAGGCCATGGGACAGCTGCAATCGGCAGAAACACTCGTGAACACCCGCCGCGGCGCGGTCGGCTCGGTGGCGCGCACCGCGCTCGCCCAGTCACAGGCCGAGATCAACTCCGCCATCGGCATGCGCGAATCGAACCCGTCGGAAGCCCTCGCGGCCGCGCAGCGCGCGCTGCAGCTCGCCCAGCAGGCATCGCGGAGCGCCCGCGCCGATATCGGTGCCTACTCGACCCCGTCGTACTCGTCGCGTCCTACCTCGGGAATCGGCGACCAGATCGTCGGCGGAATCATCGGCGGGCTGATCGGTGGCTCCCTCTCGGGCGGCTCGCGCCGCGGATCCGGCTGGGGAGGATCGTCCCGCTCGAGCTTCGGCGGATCCAGCCGCCGCTCCGGCGGATTCGGCGGCGGATCCCGCAGCAGCGGCTCGCGCCGCACCGGGGGCCGCAGCGGCGGATCCCGCTCCGGCCGCGGGCGCCGTTTCTGAGTTCGAACCTCATTCTTAACCTACGTCCGGCATACTTCCCCCAACATCCACCGCTACCCTCTGAAAGGCACTCACCATGAGCAAGCAGTCCATCTTCGGTCGCATCTCGACCCTCATCCGAGCCAACGTCAACGCCCTGATCGATCAGGCCGAAGACCCGCAGAAGATGATCGACCAGCTGGTGCGCGACTACACCAACAACATCGCCGAGGCCGAGTCCGCCATCGCCGAGACGATCGGTCAGCTGCGCCTGCTCGAGCGCGACACCGCCGAGGACCGTCAGGCCGCCGCCGAGTGGGGCAACAAGGCCATCGCGGCGAGCCGGAAGGGCGACGAACTGCGCGCCGCGGGCGACACCGCCGGTGCCGACAAGTTCGACAACCTCGCCAAGGTCGCCATCCAGCGTCAGGTGCAGACCGAGAACGAGATCAAGGCCGTCGAGCCGCAGCTCGCGCAGCAGCAGCAGGTCGTCGAGAAGCTCAAGGGCGGCCTCGACGGCATGAAGCAGAAGCTCACGCAGCTCAAGGCCAAGCAGAGCGAGCTCGCCTCGCGCGCCAAGCTCGCCGACGCGCAGAACAAGGTGCATGACGCCGTCAAGAGCATCGACGTCATGGACCCGACGAGCGAACTCGGCCGCTTCGAGGAGAAGGTGCGCCGCCAGGAGGCGCTCGCCGCGGGCAAGGCCGAACTCGCCGCCTCGAGCCTTGACGCGCAGTTCGAGTCGCTCGAGGACATCGGCGAGCTGACCGAGGTCGAGGCACGCCTCGCGGCACTCAAGTCGGGCAACGCGGGCGCGCTCGAGGCGTAACCGCAAGCGCGAGAGGCACCGGCGTTCTTCCCCGGTGCCTCTTCTTCTTTCACCCCCGAAAGAGGGAAGATCTACGTATGGCTCGTTTTATCGTCGTTCCGCAGTGGCAGGGCTCCCCGTCGCCGCGCGCCATGAGTCTCATCGATGGCGCCGAGCTGATCGCGGGCGACCTGCCGAGTTCCGTCTGTCATCGCGTCGAGGTGCCGGTCGAGGCCGGAGAGAGCCTCGACACGGGCGTGCTTCGTGCAAGCACTCTGCTCCGCGTCGCCCGGCACACCCGCGAAGAGCTCGAGGCCTTCCCCGGCGAGCGCCTCATCGTCATCGGCGGCGACAGCGGTGTCGCCGTTCCCGCAATCGCGCACGCGGCCTCCGGAGCCGCGGACGTCGCCGTCATCTGGTTCAGCGCCCGGGGGCGCCTGCACACGCCCGAGACGTCACCGACCGGCGCCTACGCGGGCATGGCGCTGCGCGCCGTGCTCGGAGGGGCCCCCGACGGCCTCGGCATGACCAGGGGCGTGATGGAGCCCGATAAGGTCGTCATTGTGGGGGCCCGCGACTGGGACGTCGCCGAGGAGGTTTACGCGAACGACGCGGGGATCCGTGCGCTCGCGGCGACCGAGGCCGCGTCGCAGATCGCGGACGCGCTCGCCGCGACTGGCGCCGCGCGCGCGTACGTGCACATCGATCTCGACGTGCTCGACCCGGCGCATTTCGAGGGCGTCTCGTCGCCGCAGCCGTTCGGGCTGGACCCCGCCGCCCTGCTCGATGCGATCACCGCGATCCGCGAGCGGCTGCCGCTCGCCGGGGCATCGCTCGCCGGCTTCGCGCCGCGTTCGGCAGACGCGGGCATCGCCGACATGGGCACGATCCTTCGGATCATCGGCGCGCTGGCGAAGGCCTAGCTTCACCGGCTCTCTCACACGTAGTGCGAGAGTGCCTCCGTGACGGTGATCGATTCGCGGGCGATGCCGCACTGAGTCGTCAGGTGCTCGACGATGTCGGCGGTCGCGACGTATCCCGCGAGCAGCGTGACGTTCGTCTCGCACGCCTCGTCGCCACAGAGCGTCTCGTCGGCGTAGGCGATCGCGGCGCGCGTCATCGCCTGTCCCGGACGGCACAGGCCTGCGGTGCCGACGTCCCCACGCCGGGTCGAGCGGTCGAGCCAGGTGATGCTCATGCGCGGCGGTGCCTGCAGCTCGCAGATCCACGACGCGTCGGGGACCTCGATGAACACGCGACCCGCTGCGCAGATCGGCAACGCCACGAGCGCGAGCTCGAGATCGGCGAGCGAGCGCTCGTCGGCGACGACGAGGTGCTGGGCGCGCGCGTGACGGCGCGAGCGGCAGGAGCTGGCGTCGTGGCTGGCGGGATTCGTGCGTGCGATCATGATGAACACCATGATACGCCTAAATGAAGGCTTGCCTAACCTTGCTTGGGAGGCACAGGATAGCGACCCGCGATCGTCAGACGGTTGAACGCATTGATCGAGATCGCCGTCCAGCTGATCGCGACATACTCCTGCTCCGTGAGAACGGACCCGACCCTGTTGTACACGTCATCGGAGATTCCCGCCTGGTGGATGAGCGTGTGAGCCTCGGCCAGCTCGAGCGCCGCGCGTTCGCGCTCGCTGAACACACCTGATTCACGCCAGGTGGAGAGTTGACCGAGCTCATCCATCGTCACGCCCGCCCTCTCCGCGCGCTCGACGTGCACCCGCATGCAGAACGCGCACGCGTTGATCTGGGAGCACCGCAGCTGCACGAGTTCCTTGAGGCGGTCCTCGACGCCGTTCTCACGACAGACCCTGCCCACCTGCTTCGAGAACTCTTCCAGGGCACGATAGATGTCCATCGCACTCTTCGCCAGGTGCACGCGCTGTTCCGTCATGCTCGAACCCTATCGACCCGGGGTCGAAAGTGCCCGAAGAATCAATCTGCCCACTAATCCGCATACAGATAAGTCACTATGCGTATTTATGACGAATATTTCTGAGCACTTTTTCTTTGGATTTCGTCGCGTGCCGCGAAACGCGCCAGAATGAGCATGCTTCGACTTCGTCCAAAGGACACCCCGTGACCGCACCCGCAACTCTCGACGAGTTCGCTTTCCTCTCCGACGATGCCCGTGACCAGGGCGCCGCCGTCCCCGCGGTACGCCGCGACAGTCTGACGCTCGACGACGGCCGCACCCTCAGCGCCCTGCTGTTCGGCGACGGGCGGCCCCGCGTGGTCTTCATCCACGGCGCGGGGCTCAACGCCCACACCTGGGATCGCACCATCATCGACCTCGCGGAGCCCGCCCTCGCGATCGACCTGCCGGGCCACGGTGATTCCTCCTGGCGCGACGACGCCGACTACTCGCCCGAGCGGAATGCCGATGCTGTCGTCCGCGCGATCGAGCACTGGGCCGACGCGCCCGTCGTCCTCGTCGGCCACTCGCTCGGCGGTCTCACCTCGATCCACGTCGCCACACGTCGCCCTGATCTCGTCGCGCACCTCACGCTCGTCGACATCCTGCCCGGGATCGGCGGATCCGGCCGCTCCGCCCTCGCGCCCTTCTACGAGCGACTCGAGTTCGCCTCCGTCGACGACGTGCTCGACCACGCCCTCGCCTTCGGTCTCGGAGGTGAGCGCGAGAAGGCGCGTCGCGGCGTCATCCTGAACACGCGCACGCGCGACGACGGCGTCGTCGAATGGAAACACCACATGGCGCGGATCCTGTCGGACGCCGCCCCGGATCAGCGGCCGCTCGAGATCGACGACGATCGCGACCGGCGCGCGCTCGATGCCGTGAGCGTCCCCACAAGCCTCATCGCCGGTGCACGCGGCCTGCTCTCCCCCGAGCAGATCGAGGCGTTCGCCTCGGCCCGCCCCGGCAACGACGCGCTCGTTCTCGACGCCCCGCACAATGTGCAGGAAACCAGCCACCTCGATCTCGCACGCGCCGTGCGGGCGAGCCTCTCCGGAAGGAACTGACCGATGCCCGGCATTCGCCGCATCCTCCCCGTCGCCGCCCTCGCGGGCGCGCTCGCCCTCTCCGGCTGTGCCGGCGGATCCGAAGACACGACGCTCGACGTGGGTCTCGTTCTCGAGCCGAGCAACCTCGACATTCGGCACACCTCCGGAGCCGCCCTCGAGCAGGCACTCATCGACAACGTCTACCAGGGCCTCGTCACGCGCGGCGAGAACGGCGAGGTCATTGAAGCACTCGCCACCGCATGGAAGGTGTCGGACGACGGCCTCACCTACACCTTCACGCTGCGGCAGGGCGTGACGTTCCACGACGGTTCCGAGATGACGGCCGACGATGTCGTCACGAGCCTCACTGAGACGAAGAACGACGAGTCCACGACGGGCGCGAAGGACCTCGCCGCCATCCAGGAGATCTCCTCCCCCGACGAGAACACCGTCGTTATCACGCTCGCCGAGCCGAACATCAACCTGCTGTTCCTGCTCACAGGTCCCGGAGGGCTCGTCTTCAAGAGCGGCGACACGACCGACCTCAAGACCGCCGAGAACGGGACGGGGCCGTTCACGCTGGGCGAGTGGATCCAGAAGGACAGCATCTCGCTCGAGCGCTACGACGACTACTGGGGCACGCCTGCCGCGACCGAAGAGGTCGTGTTCCACTACATCCCCGACCCCAACGCGCTCGTGAACGCGGGCCTCGACGGGACCCTCGACGTGCTGACCGGCGTGAGCGCCGAGCTCGCGCCGCAGCTCGAGGACGACTTCGCCGTGACCGAGGGCGAGACGACCGATAAGTTCATCCTCGCCTTCAACGGCAAGGAGAAGCCGCTCGACGATCTGCGGGTGCGTCAGGCACTACGCATGGCGATCGATCACGAGGCGATCCTGAAGACCGTCGGTGCGGGCGAGACGCAGTTCGGGCCGATCCCGAAGCTGGATCCCGGTTACGAGGACCTCTCGGACACCACGAGCTTCGATCCCGAGGGCGCCCGCGCTCTCCTCGCCGAGGCGGGCGTCAGCGACCTCACGCTCACGCTGACCTTCCCGAACGTCTACGACACCCAGGTCTCGAACCTGCTCGTCTCGATGTTCAAGGACATCGGTGTGACCCTCAAGGTCGACACGGTCGAGTTCTCGGCCTGGCTGAACGACGTCTACGGCAACCGCGACTACCAGCTGAGCTTCGTCAACCACGTCGAGCCTCGAGACTTCGACTCGTGGTCGAACCCGGACTACTACTACTCGCTCACCGACGCCGACGCGCTCGCCGAGGTGCAGGCCCTCTACGCCGACGCGATGCGCCAGACCGACGAGGCCGCATCGGCGGAGATCCTCGCCCAGGCGGCACGCATCGTCGCCGAGCAGGCGCCCGCCGACTGGCTCTACACGCGCGCCGACACCATCGCGATCGCCCCCGGCATCGAGGGTTTCCCGACGGCGTCGACGTCGAACCGCCTGAACGTGGCGGGCGTGACGCTCGCGGAGTGACGTGATCCGATACGCGCTCACGCGGATCCTGCTGCTCGCGCTGGGCCTTCTCGCCTCGAGCGTGCTCATCTTCGCCGCTCTCCGGGTGCTCCCCGGCGACGTGGCGCAGATGATCGCGGGAGCCGACGGCACCGCCGCGCAGATCGCCGCGATCCGCAGCGACCTGGGCCTGGACCGCCCCCTATTCGCACAGTATGGCGAGTGGATCGGTGGCGTCCTCGCGGGCGACCTCGGCTCGTCGCTCGTGACGGGCTCCCCCGCCGCCGAACAGCTCGCGCTCAAGGCGCGCGTGACGATTCCGCTCGGCATCTTCTCGCTGCTGATCGCGCTCGTCATTGCGATCCCGCTCGGCATCCTCGGGGCGCAGCGCCGCGACCGCGCCTCCGGCGCCGCCCTCAACGTGAGCGCGCAGCTACTCGCGGCAGTGCCCGTCGTGTGGGCGGGCCTCATGCTCGTCGTCGTCTTCGCAGTGGGGCTCGACTGGTTGCCTGCGCAGGGCTTCCCCCGCGCCGGCTGGCGCGATGCCGGATCCGCCCTGCGCGCGCTCGTGCTGCCCTCGCTCACGATCGGCGTCGTCGAGGGCGCCCTGCTGATGCGCTTCGTGCGCAGCGCGACGCTCTCGGCGACGGGCGAGGATTTCGTCCGTACCGCCGCGGCCAAGGGACTCACCCGGGGCCAGGCCCTCGTGCGGCACGGCCTGCCGGCAGTCGGCCTCTCGATCATCACCGTCCTCGGCGTGCAGATCGCCGGCATCATGGTCGGAGCCGTGGTCGTCGAGCAGGTGTTCTCGCTGCCCGGCATCGGACGCATGCTCGTCGCCGATGTCGGCGCGCGCGACCTCACGATGGTGCAGAGCGAGCTCTTCGTGCTGACGGCGTTCGTCCTCGTCACCGGTTTCGTCGTCGACCTCGTCCACCATGCCGTCGACCCGCGGCTCAGGGAGCGCGCATGAACAGTCTCCGGAACCTGTGGCGCATCCCCACCGGCCGCGCCGCCGCCCTCGTCATCGCCGCTATCGTGCTGGTCGCCGCCGTCTCGCTCGTCTGGACGCCATTCGATCCCGCCCGTGCCGACGCGTACGCCGCCTGGACGCCGCCGAGCTGGCCGCACCTGCTCGGCACCGATGGCACCGGCCGGGACATCCTCTCGCTGCTCATGGCGGGCGCCCGTTCGACCGTCGTCGTCGCGATCGGCGCGAGCCTCGTCGCGATCGTCGTCGGCGTCGCGCTTGCGGCCCTCGGTGCCCTCACCGCCCGACCCGTGCGGGAAGCCGTCGCCGTCGCGGTCGACATCCTCATCGCCTTTCCCGTGCTGCTCATCGCCATGATGATCGCCGCCGTGTGGGGCGGATCCCTCTGGGTCGTGATCTGGTCGGTCGGCATCGGCTACGGCGTGAACATCGCTCGCGTCGCCCGCGGCGAGCTGCGCCGCATCGGCCGGGCGGACTTCATCACGGCAGCGCGCGCGGCGGGCCTCACCGGCGGGCAGATCCTTTCTCGCCACCTGCTGCCGAACGCCGCGCCCGTGTTCATCGTGCAGCTGTCGTGGTCGATGGCCGCCGCCGTGCTCGCCGAGGCCGGCCTGTCGTACCTCGGCTTCGGCGCTCCCGTGACCCTCCCCAGCTGGGGGCTGCTCCTCAGCGAACTGCAGTCCTACGTCGCCATCCACCCGCTCAGCGTCGTTTGGCCCGGCCTCGCCATCACGGTCACGGTGCTCTCCCTCAACCTGCTCGGCGACGCCCTCCGCGACGCCACCGATCCCACGCTCACGCGTTCACGTTCGGAGGCCCGACCATGACCCTCTCCGTACAGGGGCTCACGATCGAGCTCGGCGGATCCCGCGTCGTCGACGGCGTTTCCTTCGACGTGCCGGACGGCGCCCGCATCGGCATCATCGGCGAATCCGGATCCGGGAAGTCGCTCACCGCGCTCGCGATCATGGGGCTCCTCCCCCGGGGCGCCCGCACCAGCGGTTCCGTCCGCTGGAACGGGCGCGAGATCCTCGGAATCCCTGATCGCGAGCTCGCGAAGCTCCGCGGTTCCGAGATCGGAATGGTCTTCCAGGAGCCGCAGACGGCGCTCAACCCGATCCGCCGCGTCGGCCGCCAGATCGCAGAGGCCGCACGGATCCACCGCGGCGTGCGCGGCCGGGACGCGGACGGCCTCGCGATCGAGCTCGCCCGCTCCGTCGGACTGTCCCGGCCCGAGGAGATCGTCCGACGCTACCCGCACCAACTCTCCGGCGGGCAGCGCCAGCGCGTCGGCATCGCCGCGGCGCTCGCGGCGGATCCGCGCCTGATCATCGCCGATGAACCCACGACCGCCCTCGACGTGACGGTACAGAAGGGCGTCCTCGAGCTCCTGACCCGCGTCGTCGCCGAACGCGACGCCTCGCTCGCCTTCATCACGCATGACCTCGCCGTGCTGGCACAGGTGGCGACTCACGCCATCGTCATGGAGCACGGCCGCATCGTCGAGGCCGGCCCCGTCGCAGACCTCCTCACCGCGCCGACGCACCCCGTCACGCGGGGGCTCCTGAACGACTCGAAGGCGACCCTCTGGAGGAAGCATGACTGAGCCGGTTCTCCGGGCCTCCGGGCTCACCCGCACCTTCTACGCGCCCCGCCGAGACCTCTTCACCCGACGCCACGCCTCGTTCGTCCTGCGCCCGGTCGACCTTGCCGTCGCGCCCGGCGAGAGCCTCGGCATCATCGGCGAATCCGGATCCGGAAAGTCGACCCTGGCGCGGCTCCTCCTCGCGCTCGACGCGCCCGATGCCGGGACACTCTCCATCGGCGGCCGCGCCGTCGACTTCCGCGCCCGCGCGCGTGAACAGCGTTGGTTGCGCCGCCTCACCGGCGTCGTGCTGCAGGATCCGTATGGCTCGCTCGACCCCCGCATGAGCGTCGGCCGCATCGTCGGCGAGCCCCTCTGGGCCCTCGACGTGTCCGGCGACCACCGCGCACGCGTGCGAGAGGTGCTTGCCCGCGTCGGCCTCGACGGCGCTGCCGATCGCTATCCTCACGAGTTCTCCGGCGGCCAGCGTCAGCGCATCGCTCTCGCCCGCGCAATCGCCCACCGCCCGCGGATCCTCGTCGGAGACGAACCCCTCAGCGCGCTCGACGTGACCGTGCGCGCGCAGATCCTCTCGCTCCTCGCCGAGATCAAGCGCGATGAGGGCCTCACCCTCGTCATGGTCAGCCACGACCTCGGCGTCGTGCAGAACGTGTGCGACACGGTGCTCGTCATGACGGAGGGATCCGTCGTCGAACAGGGCGCGACGCGCGACGTCCTCTCACACCCCGCCCATCCCTACACGCAGAAGCTGCTCTCGGCGATCCCTACGTTGTAGGTCTCCTCTCGCCGCCGAGCCCGCGCCCGCGATGCGCGAGGAATCGGGAGCGGTGGCGGACACTGTTCAGTGGCTCGGCTACGAGGTCGGCCCGGGGCTCGGCTCCTGTGATGCCGATTCCGTCGGTGTCGGGGACTGTGTCGGCTCTGATGTTGTCTTCGGTGCCGCCGTCGCGGTCGGCGTTTCGACCGGCTCCACCGGAGCCGACTGCTTCGGAGTCGGCTCCGATGTCTGCGTCGGTTGCGCGTCCTTGGTCGGCTCCGGTGCCGTGCTGGGGGCCGGCTCCGTGGTCGGTTCGGGCGCAGTCGTCGGGGCCGGTTCCTTCGTCGGTTCCGGGACCGTTGTGGGGCTCGGTTCCTTCGTCGGCTCCGGCGCCTTTGTCGGCTCCGGTTCCTTCGTCGGGGTCGGCTTATCGGTCGGCGCCGGAGAAGGGGTCTTCGTCGGGCTCGGCGACGGCGCCTTCGTCGGACTGGGCGACGGGGTCTTCGTCGGCTTCGGCGCCTCGGAGGGCGATGGCGACGGCGTCTTCGACGGGCTCGGGGCCTCCGTGGGCTCGTCGCTCGGCGTCGTCTCGTGCGGCGGCTCGGGCTGCTGCGTCGGGCCCGGGTCCGGGGGCACCGGGATGCCGGGCTTGATCTCGACCGGTGCCGCGGATCCGCCGGTGAGCAGCGGGTACGGATCGATGGGAACGCCGTTCAGGCGCACCTCGAAGTGCAAATGGTTCCCGAAGCTGTGGCCCGTGTTGCCCACGCCGCCCAAGTGGTCGCCGGTCTCGACCCAGTCGCCCACCTCGACGGTGCGCGAGCCGTAGGTCATGTGGCCGTACACGCTCTGGTAACCGTCGGCGTGCTGCACGACGACGGCCGACCCGTAGCCGAAGTAATTGTCCTGCGAGACGACCACGACGCCGGGGGCAGCGGCGCCGATCGGCTCCATAGCACCGGCGGCGAGGTCGATCCCCATGTGCCCGCCGCCGCGCGTACCGAAGTAGTCGCTGATGAAGTAGTTGGCGAGCGGCCAGGCGAGTTCGTCGCCCGGGGTGAGGGTGGCGTCGTCTTCGAGCCACTTCGGGTCGACCGGCAGTCCCTTCGCGATCGCCTCTTCGACGAGCTTCTTCCGCGCCTCGCGGCGCAGATCCTCGAGTTCGTCCTTCGTCGCCGCGGCATAGGTGCTGTGCGCGAGTTCAGCGGCGCTCGCCGCTGCGTCCTCGGCGCTCACGCCGCCATGACCGTGCTCGACCTCGGCGGTCAGCGTCTCGGGTACGTGCGTCTCGGCCGGCGCAGGCGGAGCCGTATCGGCTGCAGCGATGGGCACGTTCTCCGGCCCCTGCCCGATCGTTCCCGCCATGGCCACCGTGCCGAGCGTCGCGACCAGCAGTCCGGCGCCGACGAGTATCTGCGCGCGCTGAGCCTTCTTCGCCGAGCGAATTGACCGCCGTGACCTCATCGCATTGCCTCCCCGCACACCATCCTGACGCCAAGTCACGATTCTGTAAACCCGCATGTGGCGTGTTGTCCTACCGCACCGTCCAGTCCACGGGATCCGCGCCCTGCTCTTCGAGCAGCGCGTTCGCGCGCGAGAAGGGTCGGGATCCGAAGAACCCGTTCCGTGCCGACAGCGGCGACGGGTGCACGGATTCGACGCGGGGCGTGGATCCGAGGAGAGGTGCGAGCTTGCGTGCGGGAGCACCCCAGAGAATCGCGACGAGAGGCTTCTCACGAGCCGCGAGCACGCGGATGGCGTGTTCGGTGACGGCTTCCCAGCCCCAGTCCTTGTGCGAGTTCGAGGCACGCGGCGCGACGGTCAGCACCCTGTTGAGCAGCATGACCCCCTGGTCCGCCCAGCACGACAGGTCGCCGTGCTCGGGCGGAGTGAGGCCCAGGTCGGTCTGCATCTCCCGATAGATGTTCTGCAGGCTGCGCGGGACGGGGCGCACATCGCGTTCGACGGAGAACGCGAGGCCGACGGGATGTCCGGGGGTGGGGTAAGGATCCTGTCCGACGATGAGAACCTTGACATCGTCGAGCGGGCGCTGGAAGGCGCGTAGGACGCGGTCGCCCGCCGGCAGATAGGGCTTGTGCTCGGCACGCAGGCGCTCGCCGATCGCGGCGATCGTGCCGGCCACCGGCTCGAGCGCGCCCGCCCAGCCTCGGTCGATCAACCCGGCGTCGGCGAGTTCGTGAAGTGACTTCGCCATGGGTCAGGCGCGGGGCTTCAGCGGGCCGCGGTGCACGAGGTGCTGGGCGGCCTGAGCGACCGGTCGGATCGTCACGAGGTCGAGGTTCACGTGGCCGGGCGCATTGAGGCTGTACGCCACAACGTCGGCGACGTCCTCCGCCGTGAGCGGGTGGTCGACGTCGTCGTAGACGGCGTCGGCCTTCGCCTGATCGCCACCGAGGCGCACGAGCGAGAACTCCTCGGTGTGCACCATGCCGGGAGCGATCTCGATGACGCGGATCGGCTCACCGACGAGCTCCTGGCGGAGCGCGTTCACGAGCATCGACTCGCCCGCCTTTGCGGCGTTGTACCCGGCCCCACCCGGGTAGGCGACGTGCGCCGCCGTCGATGTCAGGAAGAGGGTGTCGGCGTGGGTGTTCTCTTCCGAGGCCGTGGCGCGCAACTTCGGCAAGAAGGCTTTCACGAGGCGGTGCGCCGAAAGCGTATTCATCTCGTACATGCGCAGCCACTGCTCGCTGTCGCCGTCCTCGATGCGATCGGCTCCGAGCGCGCCGCCGGCGATGTGCACGAGCGAGTGCACCGGATCCGCCCCGACGCGCTCGACGAGCGCGTCGATGTCCTGCTGCCTCGTGAGGTCGGCCGCGAAGACCTGCGCGCCGGTCTCGGCGGCGAGCTGCTCGAGGCGGTCGGCACGCCGGGCGACGCCGAGCACCTCCCAACCGCTGTTGCGAAGCGCCACCACCGTGGCCCTGCCGATGCCCGAACTTGCCCCTGTCACCATTGCGCGTCTCGTCATGGCTTACAGATTACCGACCCTCATATGACGCCAGGTTTCCGGGGGGTTGGCGCGTTCGCCGGGCGGTCGTATCGTCATCACAAGCCACCACATCACCAGTGACAGGGGAACACCCATGACCGACTCCGCTCAGTGGGCCTTCGAGACCCGCCAGATCCACGCGGGCGCGCAGCCCGACCCGACGACGGGCGCTCGCGCGACGCCGCTGTATCAGACGACCGCCTACGTGTTCCGCGACTCGGATCACGCGGCGAACCTGTTCTCGCTCGCCGAGTCGGGCAACATCTACACCCGCATCATGAACCCGACGCAGGACGTCGCCGAGCAGCGCATCGCCGCGCTCGAAGGCGGCACGGGCGCGCTCCTCGTGGCGAGCGGCCAGGCGGCCGAGACCTTCGCGGTGCTGAACATCGCGCAGGCGGGTGACCACATCGTCTCTTCGGGTGCCATCTACGGCGGCACCTTCAACCTCTTCAAATACACGCTCGCGAAGCTCGGCATCGAGACGACGTTCATCGAGAACCAGGACGACCTCGACGAGTGGCGTCGCGCCGTACGCCCCAACACGAAGCTGTTCTTCGCCGAGACGATCGGCAACCCGCAGGCCAATGTGCTGGACATCCGCGGTATCTCCGACATCGCGCACGAGAACGGCATCCCGCTGATCGCCGACAACACGATCGCGACGCCCTACCTGGTGCGTCCGTTCGAGCACGGCGCCGACATCGTCGTGCACTCGGCGACGAAGTTCCTCTCGGGCCACGGCACCGTCGTGGTCGGCGCGATCGTCGACGGCGGCACCTTCAAGTGGTCCGAGAACGCCGAGAAGTTCCCCGAGCTCACCGAGCCGGACCCCTCGTACCACGGCATCAGCTACACCGGCGCTCTGGGCGACGGCGTCGCCTACATCACGAAGGCCCGAGTGCAGATGCTCCGCGACCTCGGTTCCTCGGCGGCGCCGAACAACGCCTGGCAGCTGCTGCAGGGCATCGAGACGCTGTCGCTGCGCATGGAACGTCACGTCGCGAACACGCAGGCGATCGCCGAGTGGCTCGAGCAGCATCCCGACGTCGCGACCGTCAGCTACTCGGGCCTGCCCTCGTCGCCCTGGTACGAGGCCGCCCAGAAGTACGCCCCGAAGGGCGTCGGCGCGGTGTTGTCGTTCGAGCTGAAGGGCGGCGTCGACGCGGGGCGCGCGTTCGTCAACTCGCTGACCCTGTTCAGCCACCTCGCCAACATTGGTGACGTGCGTTCGCTGGTCATCCACCCGGCATCGACGACGCACTCGCAGCTCACCCCCGAAGAGCAGCTCGCGGCCGGCGTCACGCCGGGCCTCGTGCGCCTGTCGGTGGGTCTCGAGAACGTCGAGGATCTGAAGGCCGACCTCGACCAGGCCTTCGCCCAAGCCAAGGCATAGGACACACGGGAGGTCCCCTGGTGCCGTCGGCATCGGGGGACCTCCCTTTTCCCTTCCCTCCTGCTGCCACCGCACCACACGCACGAACGGGAGCGAAACGGATCCGCGGGACGCGACCCGGGCGGGCGCGTAGCGGATCCCGAAGCGAGAACCCGATACGACAAAACACGGCAGAATAGACGCAACATGGACTGGCAAATCTCCGAAGACACTGTTCCGTCGGCCCCGGTGACGGAGGCGGATGCGCGCCTGATGGCGGGCCGCCCGCCGGCGAGCGGCGCGTGGCAGGACGGAGATCCGGTGGGCCAGCGCCAGTTCGCGCGCCTGGGGTCGTTTACAACGGAGCGCGGGGACGCGATCCCGCACATGCGGCTCGCGTACGAATCGTGGGGCGAGCTGAATGCGGATCGTTCGAACGCGGTTCTGATTCTGCACGCGTTCACGGGTGACAGCCATGTGCGCGGCGAGGCCGGACCGGGCCACCAGACGGCGGGCTGGTGGGAGGACATCGTCGGGCCGGGGCGCCCGATCGACACCGATCGCCTGTTCGTGATCGCGCCGAACATACTGGGCGGATGTCAGGGCTCGACGGGTCCGTCGAGCATCCATCCGGATGGCGATCACTGGGCTTCGCGCTTCCCGTTCCTCACGATCCGTGACCAGGTCGACGCGCAGCGGGCGCTGGCGGATCATCTGGGCATCGAGCGCTGGCACGCCGTCGTGGGCGGGTCCATGGGAGGCATGCACGCGCTCGAATGGGGTGTCACGCACCCGGACCGCGTCGCGCGGCTCGCAGTGATCGCGTCACCGCCGGAGACGAGCGCGGATCAGATCGCGTTGAACACGACGCAGCTGGAGGCGATCGAGATCGATCCGGGCTTCGCGGGCGGAGACTATTACGAGGCGGGTCCCGGAGAAGGACCGCACCGCGGGCTGGCGCTGGCGCGCCGCATGGCGATGCTGAACTACCGCGGCGTCGTCGAGCTGAACAAGCGTTTCCAGCGTTCGTGGCAGTCCGATGTCAGCCCGCTCGGCCACGGAGGGCGTTATGCGGTCGAGTCGTACCTCGACTTCCACGGCAACAAGTTCACGCGCCGCTTCGACGCGAACACCTATGCGCGTCTTATCGAGGCGATGAACTCGCACGACGTGGGTCGGGGTCGCGGCGGTCTGGAGGACGCGCTGAAGCGCGTCACGGCGCAGACTCTCGTGGTGGGCATCGATACCGACCGCCTGTTCCCGATCGAGGGCCAGCACCGCATCGCGGCCGGGATCGGCACCACGATCCACGGCGACGAGGCGGTCGTGATCCGTAGCGACTTCGGCCACGACGGATTCCTGATCGAGACGAGCGTCCTCGGCCACCACCTGCGGGCATTGCTCTCGGAGTAGGGCACCCCTCGCGGGAGAATTGCCCTCGCGACAGCCCCGTGCGCGTGGCTCCTCGGGCACGAGCGGCCTCGTGCTGCGGAGATGAGCCTCAGCTGCGGGCCCCACCCATTCTCAGTTCCGAGGGAAGGTGACGTCTCCGTCGTCCTGTGCCCGCGGCCGCACGTGCTACGCCGCGAGCGTCACGCCACGCCGGTCCATTGCGAACGAGGCCAGCGCGATGAGCACGCCGGCGGCGGAGAGGACGATGCCGAGCCAGGCGGGCGCCGCGTAGCCGAACCCCGCGGCGATGACGACGCCGCCGAGGGCGGCGCCGATGCTGTTGCCGATGTTGAGCGCGGAGTGGTTGAGAGCGGCGCCGATCGACTGGTAGTCGCCCGCGACGTCGAGCAGGCGCAGCTGGATCGACGGCACGGTGATCTGGCTCGTCGCGCCGAAGAGGAACAGTGCGATCACGAGGGTGACGGGGTGCGCGGCGGCGACCGCGACGATGCCGGACATGACGGCGACGCAGGTGAGCCCGGCGAGCAGGGTGCGTCGCACGCTCTTGTCGGCGAGGCGCCCGCCGATGATGTTGCCGACGACCATGCCGAGACCGATGGAGACGAGGGCGACGGGCACCGCCCATTCGGGCCCGCCTGCCGCCTCGGTCATGAGGGTCGAGATGTAGCTGTAGATCGCGAAGAAGGCGCCGAAGCCGATCGCGCCGAGGGCGACGGTCATCCACACCTGGGGGATCCGGAAGATGCGCAGCTCGCGGAGGAAGGATCCGCCCTTGTCGCCCTCGTGGGCCGGGATGAAGATGGCGCACATGACGAGGGCGAGTGCGAAGACGATGACCACGACGGCGTAGGCGACGCGCCAGCCGAAGAACTGGCCCAGGAAAGTGCCGCCGGGCACGCCGACGACGTTGGCGATCGTGAGGCCGCTCATGACCATCGCGATGCCGAAGCCGCGTCGGGTGGGGCCGAGCAGCTCGCTGGCAACGACGGTGGCCATGCCGAAATAGGCGCCGTGAGGCAGTCCCGCGAGGAAGCGGGCGATCGCCATGGTCTCGAACGTCGGTGCGATGACGGCGAGGCCATTGGCGACGAGAAGCGCGAGGAGCAGGCCGATCATCACGCGGTTGCGCGGGAAACGGGCGACGACGGCCGCGATCGTAGGGGCTCCGACGACGACACCGAGCGCGTAGAGGCTGATGAGGATGCCCGCCTTCGCGATGGCGTCCTCCTGCCGGGCGGCGAAGAGGCCGTGCAGCAGATCCCCGGCGATGCCGGGCAGCAGCCCCATCGACACGAACTCGGTCATGCCGATGCCGAAGGCGCCGATGGCCATCGACAGGAGGGCGAGCGCGGTGCCGCCTCGGGGCGCTGTGGTGGGTGTCGTCACCCGACAAGCGTAGAAGAGCGCGCCTGGACTCGAGCCGACCACAGCGCGACGACGGCCCAGGCGAGCAGCGCGACGACCGCGAGATTGCGTGCTGCGAGCACGATGAGCGCCGGCGTCTGCGTCTCGAGGACGCGCTGGTAGAGGATCGGGTAGACGCCGTGCGTGAGCAGGGCGATCACGAGCACGAGCGCCGCGGGCCCGGCGGCGCGGCGGCGGTCCCACACGATCCAGAGCAGGATCGGCACGACGAGCCAGGACTGGAACTGCGGCGAGCCGACCTTGTTGGTCACGATGAGTGCCGCCACGAGTGCGACGGCGAGGGGCGGCAGCACGAGCCGCACCGGAGATCCGCCCCGCAACCGCCACGAGCCGAGCGCACACACGAGAAGCACGACGACCGCCATGAGCGGGGTGAGCGCGGCCGAGACGGCGTCGGTGCCCGCCCCGGCCACCTGGAAGGTGAGGATCTCGTAGCTGTATTCGACAACCGCGCCGCCGACCCCGAAGAGGAACGGCGTCGCGGCGACCGCCTCGATCTGCAGGCCGCGCCCGTCCTGTTCGGCGATGAAACTGAACAGGTTCTCGGATCCGCCCGCCGCGACGACGACGGCCGCGATCGCGAGCGAGACGATCGCGCCGCCCCAGACGACGCGCCAGCGCCGCCGCGACGCGATGACCAACGTCGCCACGAGCGCGGCGGGCCAGACCTTGATCCAGGTGGCGGCGCCGACGAGCGCACCCGCGACGACCGGGTGGCGCGCCGCGAGCAGGAGCCCGACGAGCGCGATGGGGACCGAGATCGCGTCGATGCGGAAGATCGCGATCGGCCCGAGGAGAGCCACGAACGCGATCCAGTAGCCGGCCGCGATCCGCCGCGACCGCGACGTTCCACGCCCCAGGAGGAACGCGAAGGCGACCGCATCGCACGCGGCGACGAGCACGGCCCAGGCGAGCGAGTACGAGGAGAACCATACGAACGTCTTCGCTGCGATCATGGGAGCGAGTGCGAGCGGCGGATACACCCACGACGCGTCGACGCCCATGACGTCGCCGCCCGTCAGCGCGGAGGTCGCCCACGGCTCGTAGACGAGGTAAGTGTCACCCATGGGCTGGTTCGGCCACAGCCAGCCGAGCGTGATCGCCCAGACGTGCGCGGTAGCGAACGCCGTCCAGAGGCCGATGCGCGCGATCACGCGAAGGCTTCCACGAACGCCTCGGGAAGCGTCTGGGCCACGTCCATCGCCGTGATGGGCATGCCGGGACCCGCGGCGATGCGCCCGGCCGTGCCGTGCAGCCAGGCCGCCGTCGCCGCGATCGGGCCGAGGTCCTCCACGTCGATCTCGCCGCCCTGGGCGCGAGCGACCGTCGCGGTGATCGCGCCCATCGCACCGGCGAGCACGTCGCCCGTGCCGGCGGTCGCGAGCCATGGGGTTCCGGTGCGCACGACCGTCCACCACCCACCGGGGGTCGCCACGATCGTGTCGGCCCCCTTGAGCAGCACCACTCCCCCGAGCGCGACAGCCGTCTCACGAACGACGAGCACGCGCTCGCGGAAGTCGCCCGCGAGACGCTCGCTCAGGGGATCGACCTCGATGTCGTCAACGCCGAGACCCAGCGGGATGCGCACTTCTTGTAGTTCGCCCGCGTGCGGCGTGACGACGAACGGCCCCCGAGCCCGCGAAGCGAGGTCGAGGGCGCCCGCGTCGATGATCGCGGGCGCCGACGACGCCAGCAGACCCGTGATGAGCTTCGTCTGGTCCTCACCACGGGTGCGTCCGTCGATTCCGCTGCCGACCACGAAGGCGTCGGCGGTGCCCGCGCCCATGACCGTCTCGGGACGCCGCTGCAGCACGAGGCGGGCGACGTTTCGATCGCCGAACCAGCTGACCATGCCCACGCCTGCGCGCCACGCGCCCTCCACCGAGAGCACGGCGGCGCCCGGATATCGCGCGCTGCCCGTGAGGAGCGAAACCGTTCCGCGGGAATACTTGTAGTCGTCGCGCGTTGGCGTGCGAAGGACGCTACGCGCGTCGGCCGCCGTCCATTCGGAAGCGTGCAGGTCGTGTCCACCGGGCATGACGCCACACTATCCGCCACCACCGACAACCGAACGAAAGGTCGCGATGAGCCTGCTCTTCTCGCCACTCACCATCCGCGGAATCACGCTGCGAAACCGCCTGTGGGTATCGCCCATGTGCATGTACAGCGCACGCGACGGCGTCGTCAACGATTGGCATCACGTGCACCTGGCGCAGTTCGCGTCCGGCGGTGCGGGTCTCGTCATCTCCGAAGCCACGGCCGTCGTCCCCGAGGGCCGCATCTCGCCCGAGGACGCCGGCATCTGGAACGACGAGCAGGTCGACGCATGGCGCACCGTCACCGCCTCGATCCGCGCCCGCGGATCCGTCGCGGGGATCCAGTTGGCGCACGCGGGCCGCAAGGCGTCGACGTTCTCGCCGTTCGCGGACGGATCCGGATCCGTTCCGGCCGCCGAGGGCGGTTGGGCGACCGAGGCGCCGTCCGCAATCGCGTACGAGGGCTATGCCGCCCCTGCCGAGATGTCGCGCGAGCGGATCCGCGAGGTCGTGGAGGCGTTCCGCGCCGGAGCGCGTCGCGCTCTCGACGCAGGTTTCGAGGTGCTCGAGATCCATGCCGCGCACGGCTACCTCCTGCACGAATTCCTCTCGCCGCTGTCGAACCGGCGCACCGACGAATACGGCGGCACGCTCGAGAACCGCTCGCGCTTCCTCCTCGACGTCATTCGGGCCGTACGCGCCGAAGCGGGCGAAGAGGTGCCCGTGTTCGTACGCTTCTCCGCGACGGACTCGGCGCCCGGCGGCCTCGTCGTCGACGACGTCGCTCTCGTCGCCGAGTGGGCGGCCGCGGCCGGCGCCGACCTCTTCGACGTATCGACGAGCGGTCTCGTCGCGCACCAGCAGATCGATGTGTTCCCGGGCTACCAGGTGCCGTTCGCCGCGCGCGTGCGCGAGCACACGGGCGCGCTGACGGCATCGGTCGGCATCATCACGGGAGGCGAGCAGGCCGAGCAGATCCTGGCGTCGGGTCAGGCCGACGTCATCCTCGCGGGCCGCGAGTGGCTGCGCGACCCGCACTTCGCCCTGCGCGCGGCGACCGAGCTCGGCGAGGATCCCGCGACGATCTGGCCGCCCCAGTACATCCGCGCCTATCGCGCCGCCTGACCGGGCGCGACCGGCCCGCGAAGGAACGACGTTCCGCGCGGGTCCGTGAGGCGGCGCGGACCGCGCCCGCACGACGAAGCGGCCGGGTCCCCGAGGGGATCCGGCCGCTTACGTTCAGCGGATCAGCGCTTCAGCGCTCGGCGGAGCAGGTCGGCCTGCTCGGCCTGGTGCACCTTCGACGAGCCCGTCGAGGGAGCGGCCGCCGCGGGGCGCGAGACGACGGTCATCGGTCGGCCGACGGGCCCCTGCACCCACTGCTGGATGAACGGCCATGCGCCCTGGTTCTCCGGCTCGTCCTGCACCCACACCAGTTCGGCGTTCGGGTACTGGGCGACGATGCTCGAGAGCGCGTCGATCGGGGCCGGGTAGAACTGCTCGAGACGCACGAGGGCGATCGACGGGTCTGCGTTCTTCTGCAGCTCGGCGGCGAGGTCCCAGTGGATCTTGCCGGAGTGCAGCAGCACGCGCGTCACCTGGCTCTTGTCGAGGCCGCGCTCGTCGTCAAGCACCGTCTGGAAGCTGCCCGTCGCGAAGTCGGCGACCTCGCTCGTCGCACCGCGGAGGCGGAGCATGGCCTTCGGCGTGAACACCACGAGCGGGCGGCGCGGACGCGAGTACGCGTGACGACGCAGCAGGTGGAAGTACGATGCCGGCGTCGACGGACGCGCGACGGTCATGTTGTCCTGCGCGCACAGCTGGAGGAAGCGCTCGATACGGGCCGACGAGTGGTCGGGGCCCTGACCCTCGTAGCCGTGCGGCAGCAGCAGCACGACGCCCGATTCCTGGCCCCACTTCTGGTCGGCGGCCGAGATGAACTCGTCGATGACCGACTGGGCGCCGTTCACGAAGTCGCCGAACTGGGCTTCCCACAGAACGAGGGCGTTCTTGTTCTCGACCGAGTAGCCGTACTCGAACGCGAGGGCGGCGTACTCGCTGAGCAGCGAGTCGTACACGCTGAAGCGGGCCTGGTTCTCGGACAGGTTCGTCAGCGGCAGCCATTCCTGACCGTTCACGCGGTCGTGGAACACGGCGTGGCGCTGCACGAAGGTGCCGCGGCGCGAGTCCTGGCCGACCAGGCGAACGGGCGTGCCCTCGAGAACGAGCGAGCCGAAGGCGAGCAGCTCGCCGAATCCCCAGTCGATCTTGCCCTGGCGGCTCATCTCCACGCGCTTGTCGAGCAGCTGCTTGAGCTTCTGGTGAACCGTGAAGCCCTCGGGGATGTTGGCGTGGGCGTCGCCGATCTGAGCGACGACCTCGGTGCCGACACCGGTCTGCTCGGGCTCGCCCTCGATCTCGGGGCGGAGCTGCTCCGGGTTGACGACCGGGATCGCGCCGGTCTCGGCGGCGTGCGTCTCCGCGAACGCGACCTCGAGGCGGTCTTGGAAGTCGGCCTTCGCCGCCTCGTACTCCTCCTCGGTGATGTCACCGCGGCCGACGAGCGCCTGCGTGTACAGGCGGCGCACCGAGCGCTTGTTCTCGATGAGGCCGTACATGAGCGGCTGCGTCATCGACGGGTCGTCGCCCTCGTTGTGTCCGCGGCGACGGTAGCAGACGAGGTCGATGACGACGTCGCGGTGGAACTTCTCGCGGTACTCGAAGGCGAGCTCCGCGGCGCGCACGACCGACTCGGGGTCGTCACCGTTCACGTGCAGGATCGGCGCCTCGATCGTCTTGGCGACGTCGGTGGCGTACTTCGACGTGCGCGAATCCTGCGGCAGCGTCGTGAAGCCGACCTGGTTGTTGACGACGACGTGGATCGTGCCGCCCGTGCGATACGCGCGCAGGTTCGACATCTGCAGCGTCTCGACGACGACGCCCTGGCCCGCGAAGGCCGCGTCGCCGTGGACGAGGATCGGCAGCCACGGGAACGACCCCGCGGGGAATTCGTCCTGCTTCGCGCGGACGATGCCCTCGAGAACGCCGTCGACGGTCTCGAGGTGGGAGGGGTTCGCGGCCAGATAGACGTCGATCTCCGTGCCGTTCGAACCGCGGAAGGTGCCCTCGGTGCCGATGTGGTACTTCACGTCGCCGGATCCGCGCTTGTTGCCCGGGAGCGCGCCCTCGAACTCGCTGAAGACCTCGCCGTAGGTCTTGCCCGCGATGTTCGTCAGCACGTTGAGGCGGCCGCGGTGGGCCATGCCGATCGCGGCGCCCGAGAGGCCTGCGTCGGCGGCGCCGTCGATGATGCGGTCGAGCAGCGGGATCAGAGACTCGCCGCCTTCGAGCGAGAATCGCTTCTGGCCGACGTACTTCGTCTGCAGGAAGGTCTCGAACGCCTCGGCCTGGTTGAGCTTGCCGAGGATGCGGAGCTGCTCGTCGTGGTCGGGCTTCTCGTAGGGTCGCTCCAGCTTCTCCTGGAACCAGTCGCGCTCCTCGTGGTTGCGGATGTGCATGTACTCGATGCCGATGGTGCGGCAGTACGAGTCGCGGAGCACGCCGAGAATGTCGCGGAGCTTGGCCTGGCGCTTGCCGCCGAAGCCGCCGACCACGAACTCGCGCTCGAGGTCCCAGAACGTGAGGCCGTGCGATTCGATCTCGAGGTCGTGGTGCTCGCGCTGCACATAGGCCAGAGGGTCGATGTCGGCCATCAGGTGGCCGCGCACGCGGTACGCGTTGATGAGCTCCTGGACGCGGGCCGTCTTGTCGACGCGCTCCGCGATGTCGACGGAGACGTCGGCGTTCCACCGGATCGGTGCGTACGGGATGCGCAGCGCCGCAAAGATGTCCTCGTAGAAGTTGCTGCCGCCGATGAGCAACTGGTGCACGATCTTCAGGAACTCGCCCGAACCGGCGCCCTGGATGACGCGGTGGTCGTAGGTGCTCGTGAGCGTGATCGTCTTGCCGATCGCGAGCTCGTTGAGGGTCTTCTGGCTCGCGCCCGCGAACTCAGCCGGATAGTCGAGCGCGCCGGCGCCGATGATGCAGCCCTGCCCCTGCATGAGGCGGGGCACCGAGTGCACCGTGCCGATGCCGCCCGGGTTCGTCAGAGACACGGTCGTGCCCGCGAAATCGGCCGCCGTGAGCTTGTTCCCGCGCGCGCGCTTGACCAGATCCTCGTATGCCGCGAGGTATTCGTTGAAGGTCAGCGTCTCGGCCTTCTTGATGCTGGGCACCATGAGTGCGCGCGTGCCATCGGGCTTCGGCAGGTCGATCGCGATGCCGAGGTTGACGTGCGCCGGAGCGACGACGCTCGGCTTGCCGTCGATCTCGGCGTAGTACACGTTCTGGTTCGGGAAGGCCTTGAACGCCTGGATCAGAGCCCAGCCGATGAGGTGGGTGAACGACACCTTGCCGCCGCGCGTGCGCGACATGTGGTTGTTGATGACGATGCGGTTGTCGATCATCAGCTTCGCCGGGATCGTGCGGACGCTCGTCGCGGTGGGGACCGCGATCGACTGGTCCATGTTCTTCGCGAGCGTCTTGGGCATGCCCTTGAGGACGGTGACCTTGTCCTCCGCGGGTTCCGCCGAGTCGTCGGTCTTCTTCGCGACCGGTTGAGCGGGGATCGGTGCGGCCGCCGCGGGCTTCGCCGTCGTCTTCGCGACGGGCTGAGCGGGAGCGGGCTTCGCGACCGGCTGCGCCGGTGCCGCGGGGGCGGCAGCCGGAGAGGCCGCGGGGGCAGCGGGTGCGCTGCCCTGCGAGGCGGCGTACTGCTCCATTACAGGCCACCATTCCTTGTCGACGGTGTTCTTATCCACCTTGTACTGCTGGTAGAGCTCATCGACAAGCCACTGATTGGCCCCGAAATCTCCCTCATTCGATGTACCGACACCCGTCACCTGACTCGACACGGCCAGACCGCCCACTTTCATCGATGAATGTTGATCGACGTTTGCGCCAAAACTGTTCTGACGCAAGCCGCTGTCAAGCCTAACTCAGTCGAGCTGGGATAGGACGCGACGCCCCGGCGACGGCGTCGCGTATGCTATGAGGACTATGGACGACCCTCCGAGTTGTAGATCCGTTTCACGTCATTCACTCCCGGCCGCCCGTGCGCGTCGTTGCATCGAGGCAGGTGCACGAGCGCGGTGATGGACTGGATCATGCTGGCCGTCGGCGTCGTGCTCATCATCGGCACAGGCGTTTTCGTCGCCAGTGAATTCTCTCTCGTCAATCTCGACCGAGCCGACCTCGAGTCCCGCAGGGACCGTGGCGAAACCGGCCTGAACGCCACGATCTCGGCGCTCCGCCACACGTCGACGCATCTCTCGTCGGCACAGCTCGGCATTACACTGACGACCCTGCTCACCGGTTACACGATGGAGCCGGCGCTATCGCACCTGCTCTCGCCGCTGCTGAGCTCCTGGCTTCCCGAGGCCGCCGTCGCGGCGATCGCGACCATCGTCGGCATGGCGATCGCGACGATCGCGTCGATGATCCTCGGCGAGCTCGTGCCCAAGAACTTCGCCCTGGCGCTTCCGCTGCACACCGCGAAGCTCGTCGCGCCCCTGCAGATCGCCTTCACCACGGTGTTCCGCCCCGCGGTCGCGGCCCTCAACGGCAGCGCGAACGGGATCCTGCGGGCGGTCGGCATCGAACCGCAGGAAGAGCTGTCGGGAGCGCGCAGCGCCGAGGAGCTGTCGAGCCTCGTGCGTCGTAGCGCCACCGCGGGAGTCCTCGAGGAGGACACCGCGACGCTGCTCGATCGCTCGCTCACCTTCACGCGGCTCTCCGCGGGTGACGTGATGACACCGCGCCCGCGCATGCACGCGATCGGAGTCGGCGACTCCGCCGATCAGGTCATCGTTCTCGCACGGGAGACGGGCCACAGCCGCTTCCCCGTGTACGACGATGACCTCGACGACGTCGTGGGAATCGTGCACCTCAAGGCGGCCATCGCCGTGCCGCGCGAGCGTCGCGCCGAGGTGCCCGCCGGTGCCCTCCAATCGGAAGCGCTCCGCGTGCCCGAGACCGTCCGGCTCGACCAGCTGCTGGGAGAGCTGCGCACCCGCGGTTACCAGATGGCTGTCGTCGTCGATGAGTACGGCGGCACCGCCGGTGTCGTCACGCTGGAAGACCTCGTCGAAGAGATCGTCGGCGAGGTGTCCGACGAGCACGATCGTCGCCGAGCGGGCGTGGTCCGCCACACCGACTCCGTCACCTTCCCGGGGCAACTCCGCCCCGATGAGGCCCGTGAGCGCGTCGGCATCGTCGTCCCCGAGTCCGACGACTACGACACCGTCGGTGGATACATCATGAGCGCGCTCGAGCGCGTGCCCTCGGTCGGCGACACCGTCCGGGTCGAACACGGATCACTGGAGGTCGTCCGGATGGACTCCCGCCGCGTCGACCGCGTGCGGTACACGGCGGATCCTCTGCCGGAGAACGCGGAAATCGAGGACGAACGATGAGCGACTGGGCCGGAATCGCCTGGCTTGTCGTGCTGCTGCTCGGCAACGCCTTCTTCGTCGGCGCCGAATTCGCCGTCATCTCCGCGAAGCGCTCGCAGATCGAGCCCCGCGCGGAGAAGGGATCCCGCGCGGCGAAGACCGCGCTCTACGCGATGGAGCACGCGACCGCGATGCTCGCGACGAGCCAGCTCGGCATCACGATCTGCTCGCTGCTGATCCTGAACGTCTCGGAGCCCGCGCTGCACCACCTGCTGATGGCTCCCCTCGGCCTGACCGGCCTCGGCGAGGCCGCGGTCGACACGATCGCCTTCGTCATCACGCTCGTGTTCGTCTCCTACCTGCACGTCGTCTTCGGCGAGATGGTCGCCAAGAACCTCGCGTTCAGCGTGCCCGACCGCGCCGTGCTGCTTCTCGCGCCGCCGCTCGTCTGGATCTCGAAGGCGTTCCATCCGATCATCTGGATGCTCAACGGCATCGCGAACAGCGTGCTGCGTCTCTTCGGCGTCGAGCCGAAGAACGAGGCCAACTCGACCTTCACGCTCGACGAGGTCGCGACGATCGTGAGCCAATCGCGCCTCGAGGGCGTGCTCGACGACTCCTCCGGAACCGTCACCGCAGCGCTCGAGTTCACCGACAAGCACGCCTCCGACATCGCGGTGCCCCTCACCCAGCTCGTCACGCTCCCCGAGAACGCGACGCCCGCCGAGATCGAACGCGCCGTCGCCCAGCACGGGTATTCGCGCTACGTGATCGTCGACGACGAGGGCGAGCCCATCGGCTACGTGCATCTCAAGGACATCCTGCGCGCCTCCGACGCTCAGGCCGATGAGCCTATCCCGGCGAAGCGGATCCACCACATGGTGCCGATGAACGAGACCACCGACCTCGAGGACGCGCTCGCGCAGATGCGTCAGCAGGGCCGCCACCTCGGACGCGTGCGCTCGCGCACCGGCGAGACCGTCTCGGTGCTGTTCCTCGAGGACATCCTCGAGGAACTCGTCGGCGAGGTCCACGACGCGACGGAGCGGTCACGGCGTCGGTGACCCTCCCGCTCGAACGGACAAGGTTCTGGCGAACGGCTACGTTATTTCGTGTCCATTCGCCAGAACCTTGTTCTTTCGGCAGGGGTGGGGGTCAGCTCAGTGAGGCTCGGCCTGCACGTCCTTCAGGCTCGAAACGATGCGGCGGCGGAGCTCGTCTGGTGCCACCTCTTCGAGGCACGCACGCTGGATCGCCATCGTCATCGTGCGCGCAACGGTCGCCTCGTTCTGGCATCCCGGGCAGTTGTCGATGTGGTCGCGAATCTCCGCCTGCGCAGTCTTGCAGTAATCGAGTTCCCCGCGCACGAACGCTTCCAGGTCGGCGCGTGCCTTCTCACACCCGCAGTCGCTCACTTGTCTGCTCCCGTCTGTGCGGCGGCGATCCCACGCTCGGCCGCGTAATCCTTGAGTTTTTCGCGCAGCAGCTTCCTGCCGCGGTGCAGACGGCTCATGACCGTGCCGATCGGCGTCTGCATGATGTCAGCGATCTCCTGGTAAGCGAAGCCCTCGACGTCGGCGAGATAGACGACCATGCGGAAGTCTTCCTTGAGTTCCTGCAGAGCGTCTTTCACGGCCGATGCCGGCATGTGATCGATCGCCTCGGCCTCGGCGGAGCGGTGGCTCGACGAGGTCGTCGACTCCGCGCCACCCAGCTGCCAGTCTTCGAGGTCGTCGATCGCGCTCTGGTACGGCTCGCGCTGTTTCTTGCGGTACCCGTTGATGTAGGTGTTCGTCAGAATGCGGTACAGCCATGCCTTCAGGTTCGTTCCCTGCGTGAAACGGCTCCACGCGGCGAAGGCCTTGACGAAGGTGTCCTGAACCAGATCCGCGGCGTCCTGCGGGTTGCGCGTCATGCGCATGGCCGCGCCGTAGAGCTGGTCCATGAACGGCAGCGCCTGCTCCTCGAACTGCGTCCGGGGGTCGGCTGGGGTGAGATCGATGTCGTCCATCTCTGGCCACATTACGCCGAGATCGTCGATGAGCCGCTGGGGATCGTCGGCGACGCACGTCGTGGATGACATAGGCGCTCCTCTCGAAAAGTTCACTATGGTTGAACCGATGACCACGCGAGGCTATTCCCCGACGTCCGCCGCAGCCGCCGAGCCGCCTGCCGGCCGCTACGAGGCGCCCACCGCGACCGGGCCCCTCGACGCCGCCGTCGAGGTTCCCGGCTCCAAGTCGCTCACCAACCGCGAGCTGATCCTGTCCGCGCTCGCGGACGCGCCCAGCCAGATCCAGTCGCCGCTGCATTCCGCCGATTCCCTGCGCATGGAGGAGGCCCTCCGCGCGCTCGGAGTCGGCGTCGAACGGGTCCCGGGCGAGGGATCCTTCGGCGACGACCTCGATATCACGCCCGCGCACGCGCTCAAGGGCGGGTGCACCATCGACAGCGGCCAGGCCGGCACGGTCATGCGCTTCATCGCGCCGCTGCTCGGCCTCGCCGACGGCGACGTGTATCTGACGGCGGCCGAGAACGCCCTGCACCGCCCCATGGGCACCATGATCAAGGCGCTGCGCGACCTCGGCGTCGACATCGATGACGGTGGTAACTGGAGCCTGCCGTTCACGGTGCACGGCCGCGGCCACATCCGCGGCGGCGAACTCGAGATCGACGCATCCGAGTCGAGCCAGTTCGTGTCGGGCCTGCTGCTCGCCGCGCCCCGCTTCGACGTGGGACTGCACCTCATCCATAAGGGCGAGCGCCTGCCGAGCCTGCCGCACATCGAGATGACGATCGAGACGCTCGCCCATCGCGGTGTCCACGTCGAGCGGGTGGCTCCCGGCGAGTGGATCGTGCCCGCGGGTGCGCCCCGCGGCAAGACGATCGACATCGAACCCGACCTGTCGAACGCGGCGCCGTTCCTCGCCGCCGCGATGGTCGCCGGCGGATCCGTGACGGTGCCCGCCTGGCCCGCCCACTCGACCCAGCCGGGACACCAGCTCACCGAGATCCTCTCGTTGCTCGGCGGCCGGGTCACCCGTCGCGGCGGCGCCGTGACGGTCGCCAGGGGATCCGTGATCCACGGTGTCGATCTGGATCTGTCGGCGGTCAGCGAGCTCACGCCGACGCTGGTGGGTCTCGCTGCCTTCGCCGACGGTCCGTCATCGTTCACGGGCATCGGTCACATCCGCGGTCACGAGACCGATCGCCTTGCCGCGCTCGTGCAGAATCTTCGAGCCGTGGGCTGCGGCGCCGAGGAGTTGCCCGACGGTATTCGGGTGACCCCGCAGCCGCTGCACGGCGGCGAGTGGGGCGCGTTCCACGACCACCGTCTCGCGACGACAGGGGCCCTCGTGGGCCTCAGGGTGCCGGGCGTCGTCGTCGACGACATCGGCACGACGGCGAAGACGATGCCGCAATTCGCACAGCTGTGGCAGGGGATGCTCGGCGCATGAGCGTGAGCTGGTGGGACGCCGACGACGAGGACGACGAGTTCTTCGACGAAGCCGACATCCGGGTGCGCCCGAATCCGAAGGCGAACCGCCCGCGCACGAAGATCCGCCCCGCGCACAGCGATGCCGTCATCGGCCGGATCCTCGGCGTCGACCGCGGCCGCTACCGCGTGCTCATCGACGAGGATCTCGCGACCGAGCACGAGATCACGGCGGCCCGCGCGCGCGAACTGCGCCGCACGCCGATCGTGACGGGCGACCGGGCGAAGATCGTCGGCGACACCTCGGGCGATGAGGGGACGCTCGGCCGCATCGTCGGGCTCGAGGACCGCTCCTCGCTCCTTCGCCGGTCCGCCGACGACACCGACAACGTCGAGCGGGTCATCGTCGCGAACGCCGACCAAATGCTCGTCGTCGTCGCGGCCGCGGATCCGCCGCCCCGCCCGCGCCTCGTGGATCGCTATCTCGTCGCCGCGCTCGACGCCGGGATCCGCCCGCTGCTCGTCGTCACGAAGACCGACCTCGCGGATCCGAGCGAGTTCCTCAGCCACTTCGACGGCATCGACGATCTGCGCGTGTTCCGCTCGGCGCAGGGCGCCTGGCCCGTCGACGAGATCGGAGCGGCGCTCGAGGGCCATTCGACGGTGTTCGTCGGTCACTCCGGCGTCGGCAAGTCGACCCTCGTGAACGCGCTCGTGCCCGACGCGAAGCGGGCCACGGGCCACGTCAACGCGGTCACGGGCCGCGGACGCCACACCTCGTCCTCCACCGTCTCGCTGCGGTATCGCTCCGATTCCGGTTCGGGGTGGGTCATCGACACCCCGGGCGTGCGCTCGTTCGGCCTGGGTCACGTGGATCCCGAGAACATCCTCCGCGCCTTCCCGGATCTCGCCGAGGCGGCTGAGAGCTGCCCGCGCGGCTGCACTCACCTGCCGGATGCCCCGGACTGCGCGCTCGATTCGGCGGACGTCTCCCCCGCCCGCCTCGCGTCGCTACGGGGCCTCCTGGAGACGTTCGCCGCCCGCGAGGAGTACTGACCGGCGCGGACCGCGGGCGGTGATGACGACGGCCACGGCGCTCTCAGATGCCCGCAGCTAGCCTGGGATCATGACCTCCACGCGCCTCGAGACCGGTACCGCAGCCCCCGACTTCGCCCTGAAGAACCAAGACGGCGAGACCGTGAAGCTCAGCGATTTCCGTGGCCAGAAGGTCGTGCTCTACTTCTATCCCGCCGCGATGACGCCGGGATGCACGACGCAGGCCTGCGACTTCCGCGACTCGCTCGCCTCGCTGCAGGGCGCCGGATACGCCGTCGTCGGCGTCTCGCGCGACGAGCCGGCGAAGCTGAAGAAGTTCGCCGAGCGCGACGGTCTCACGTTCCCGCTCCTGAGCGACCCCGACGCCTCGGTCCACCGCGCCTACGCGACGTGGGGCGAGAAGATGAACTACGGCAAGCTCATCCAGGGCGTCATCCGCTCGACGTTCGTCATCGACGAAGAGGGCACGATCGCGTTGCCCAAGTACAACGTGAAGGCGACCGGTCACGTCGCCCGTCTGCGTCGCGAACTCGGCCTGGACTGATTTGCACGGCAGGTAAACACCTGTTTACGCTGTAGGGATGTCCTCCGACCCGATCGTCCGCGCCGCCGTCATGCGCTTCGCCGTCGAGGGTTTCGACGCTCCCCTCCGCGGCATCGGCGCCGACGCCGGCGTCTCCGCGGCGCTCATCATGAAGCGCTTCGGATCCAAGGAGGGCCTGCGCGAGGCTACCGACGCGTTCGTGCGCGAGTGGATCCGCGAGGTGCGCTCGGAACGCCTCGCCGACGCGGCGAGCGCGGACTTCCTCGCGCGCCTGGCGACACACGACGAGTACGCGGCGCTCGTGATCTATCTCGTGCATTCGATCCTCGAAGGCAGTGATCTCGGTCGTGATCTCGTCGAGGAGCTCATCGTCGACGCGGGCGACGCGCCGCGGCACGAGGTCGTCGACGGCCTCGGCGGCTTCTTCCTCACGATGCTGCTCCGCGGCGACGATCCCACCGACCTGCCGACCCTCGCGCACCGATTCCTCGCCGAGCGGGCATAGTCCGACTCCGCGAGAAACCGATTTCCGACTACACTCCGAGGCATGACTGCTTCGAAGAAGAACATCACCCGCATCGGCGCCGTCGCGCTGACGGCGACCATGATCGGAGCCATGGCCGGGTGCTCGGGAAACGATGCGCCCACTGAACTCAGCGACGAGCCCGTCACAATCGGCTTCACCTTCTGGGGCGGCGACGCCCGCGTGCAGGACACCAACGAGGCCATCGAGGCCTTCGAGGCGACGTACGACAACATCACCGTCGACGTGCAATCCGCCGACTGGACGGGCTACTGGGATCAGCTCGCGACGCAGACCGCCGCGGGCGAGATGCCGGACCTCGTGCAGATGAGCGATCTCTACGTCTCCTCGTACGCCGACCGCGGTGCCCTGCGCGATCTCGAGGAACTTGACGTCGACACCTCGAAGATCGATCCGGCGGTACTCGATCTCGGCCGTGTCGGCGGCACGCTCTACGGAATCACCCACGGCACGGGCATGTACGCCCTCGTCGCCAACGTCGACCTGTTCGAGAAGTACGGCGTCGAGCTGCCCGACGACAGCACCTGGACGTGGGACGACTACGCCGCGATCGCGCAGGAACTGTCTGAGAAGAGCGGCGGGGAGATCACCGGATCCGATCAGACCGGCGGCTTCGACGTGCACGGACTGCGGTACTGGATCCGCTCCGCGGGCGGCGAGCTCTTCGACGAGGAGGGCAACGTCGCGATGGATCCCGAGGCTCTCGCGGCCATGTGGCAGTTCGAACTCGACCTGCAGGAGTCCGGGGGAATGCTGTCGGCCTCCGCGATCACCGAGAGCTTCAACGCCGGCATCTCGGGCAACGCGCTCGCGTCGAAGCAGGTGGCGCTCGGCGTCGCGACGGACAACCAGCTGACGGCCCTGCAGGAGTCGACCGGATCCGAGATCCGCCTGCTGAGGCTTCCGGAGCCCGAGGGCGTCCATCCCGCATTCTTCGGACCGACCATGTACTGGAGCGTCGCCACGACGAGCAAGCACCCCGCAGAGGCGGCACTGCTCGCCGACTTCCTCGCCAACAGCCAGGAGGCGGGCGACATCATCCAGACCGAACGCGGCCTGCCCGCCAACAGCGAGGTGCGTGCGGCGATAGCGGCCGATCTCCCCGAGGCTGCAAAGGCCGCGATCGAGTTCGAGGACTCGGTCGAGACGGGCGATGCCCCGCGCGTCGCCCCGAATGGCGCCTCGACGCTCGAGACGATCCTGCAGCGCTACACGCAGGAGGTTCTCGCGGGCCAGTCGATGCCGCTCGACGCGGCCGAGGCCTTCGCCAAGGAGCTGCAGTCCGAGATCGACAACGCCCGCTAGGCGTCAGCGCACCCGCACCGCAGCCGCGAGGCGGGTGCGCACGTCGAACACCTCGTTGCCTCCGATCGGGCGCGCGCCCGGGATCCCCTGCCGCAGCGCGACCGAGAGGGCGCTCCGGCGAATGGCTGCGGCGAGGATCCCCCGCACCTGACCCAGCACGGTCGCGGGCTCGGCGAGGTCATCGTCGGGCAGAATCAGGATCGCTCCGCCAAAGCGCACGCGCGCGGCGCGGGCGACGGACCGGGCGCGCCGTACGAGGTCATCGACGGGGGTCGCCCCGCCGACCCCGGATCCGATCGGCTCGCCGCCGCGGAATCGCACAGGGCCGCCGAAGTCCTCGGAGGTGAGGGCGTAGAGGCCTGTCGGGCCGAGCACGACGTGGTCGAGCGCATCATCTTCGAGGTCGATGCCGTGCCAGGCGGTGAAGGCGATCCCCATCCGGTCGATGGCGGCCGCCGTCGCCTCCTCCGCGATCGCGTCCGCGAGAAGACGGCGCTGCTCCCACGGCGCCTCCCGCACGATCCGCGACGCGTACACGTCGGTGTCGCCCGCCCATTCGCGAACGAGCCGCGCGTAGAGCTCGCGACGCCATCCGCCGGCCGTGCCGAAGCTCTTCGCCCGGAGGCGGGATCCGCGCCGCGATGCCCGCGGCGCCGTCCAACTCGGCTCTTCCGCGCCCCGGTCGTACGCGGCGCGAGACGCGGCGGATCCGAGGATCTCCCACGCCTGTTGCACCTGGATGAATTCCGCCGCATTGCCCCCGGTGTCGGGATGGGCGCGCCTGGCTCGCACGCGGTACGCGCGGCGGATGTCGTCGTCGGACGCGGTCGGGGTGAGGCCGAGAACCTCATACGGCGAGGCCGAGAGAGGGCTCGTGAACATCACACCAGGATCCCACATGCGCCAGCGAGACGTACCCGAGGCTACGCCCCGGTATCGGCGGGAGACACACGCTAGTCGATCGTGGCGAGCGCGCCGACCAGCTCGGCGGTGTACGGATGCTGCGGGCGGTTGAAGATTTGATCGACGTCGCCGTGCTCGACCACCTCACCGTCCTTCATGACGAGCACCTCGTCGCTCAGGTGGCTGATCACGCCAAGGTCGTGCGAGATGAACATGTAGCTCAGCCCGAGCTGGTCCCGCAGATCGACCAGCAGGTCAAGGATCTGAGCCTGCACCGACACGTCGAGCGCCGATACGGCTTCGTCAAAGACGATGATCTCGGGCTCGGTCGCGAGCGCGCGGGCAATCGCGACGCGCTGCCGCTGACCGCCCGACAGCGTCAGCGGGAAACGGCCGACGACCTCCACCGGAAGCCCGACCTGCTCGATGAGCTCGCGGATTCGCGCAGCCCGCTTCTTCTTCGGAAAGCGCGCGGGTAGCGCGTCGCTCAGGATCCTCTCGACCCGCCACCGCGGGTCGAACGAGCTCAGCGGATCCTGGTAGACAACCGAGATCTTGCGGCGCAGCGCTCGCCGTCTGCGCTCGGGAACGCCGCTCCAATCCTGCCCGAGCAGGCGCACCTCCCCCGCCTCCGCCGTCTCGAGGGCGAGAGCGATGCGCGCCGTCGTGCTCTTGCCTGATCCGGACTCGCCAACGATCCCCAGGGTCGTTCCGCGACGAAGCGCGAACGACACCCCGCTGACGGCGGTGTGGATCCCGCCAGCCGGCGTCGGGAAGCGCTTGACGAGCCCGGTCGCCTCGAGAACCGGCTCGGTTCCGTCTCGTTCCACGCGAGGAAGTGCCGGCACGACCCGCGCGGCGCCGCCGCTCAGACGCGTACCCCTCGAGTGCTCTCCGGGGATCGCGGCGATGAGCTGTTTCGTGTACTCGTGTTGCGGGCGGTGGAGCACGCCGGCTGCGGGCCCCGACTCGACGATCTCACCGCCCCTCATCACCGCAATGTGATCCGCGAGGTGCGCGACGACGGAGAGATCGTGGCTGATCAGGATGATCGATACGCCTCGTGCCTTCGTGTCGGTGAGCAAGTCAAGCACCTGCGCCTGCACCGTCACGTCGAGCGCCGTGGTCGGCTCATCCGCAATGATCAGCTCAGGATCCAGCGCGAGCGCCGAGGCGATCAGCGCGCGCTGTCGCAGCCCGCCCGAGAGCTCGTCCGGACGTTGCCGTGCCCGTTGGGCGGGGTTCGGCACTCCCACGGAGTCCAGCAGGTCGATGCTCTTTCGACCCCGATCAGCCGCCTTGCCCCAGCCGTGCAGGGCGAGCGCTTCCTCGATCTCGGCGCCGACGGGCCGGAGCGGATCCAAGGACACGAGAGCATCCTGCAGAATGAAACCGACGCGGCGCCCTCGAATGCGACGCCAGTCTCGATCGCTCGTACCGAGCAGGTCGTGTTCGTCGAGCCGAAGCTCGTCCGCCTCGACAACCGCGTTCTCGCCGGTCAGTCCGACAAGGGTGCGAGCGGTGACCGATTTTCCTGATCCCGATTCCCCGACGAGGGCGAGGCACTGACCGCGACGCAGCTCGAACGAGACGTCCCGGACGACCGAACGGACGCCGTCCGCACGCTCGAAGCCGACGTTCAACCCACGTACTTCGAGGAACAGCTCCTGCTCAGTCGCAGGTTCGGCGACGCGCTGCCGGGCGACGATGGTGTCGGTCATTTCTCGCCCTTCTCGAGCGCTGCTTGGATGTGCTGACCGATCGTCGTCGACGCCACCGCGAGGGCGACGATCACGAGACCGGGAACGATGGTGAGCCACGGGGCATGCACGATGTACTGTCGACCGGCGTCGAGCAGTGCTCCCCACTCGGGCGAGGGCGGAGCCACACCGAGGCCGAGGAACGACAAGCTGGAGGCCCACACGATCGATTGCCCGATCGACATCGCGAAGACTGCCACGAGGGGGCGGACAGCGTTCGGCACGATGTGCCGTGTCAGGATGCTCGCCGGGGAGTGTCCGAGCGCCACGGCGGCCTCGACGTATCCCGAGTTCTTGGTCTGCAGAATCTGGCCGCGGATCATTCGCGCGTAGCCCGGTGCGCTGCCGATCGCGACGGCGAGCATCTGGGACGTTGCCGACGGTCCCGTGATCGCGACGAGCAGCAGGGCAAGCAACAGGGTCGGGAAAGCGAACTGGATCTCGATGATGCGCGCGGCGATGCCACCGATCAGGCGACCGCCGAGTGCCGCGGCCGATCCGAGAGCCAGCGCCAGTCCGATGCTGACGACGGCCGCGCCGACTCCGATCACGAGCGACTCACGCGCGCCGAAGATGATGCGGCTGTACAGGTCGCGCCCCTGCTCATCGGTGCCGAGCAGGTGCGCGGCCGAGGGCGATTGCAGCGACTCGCTCAGCGAGAGCGCGAACGGGTCGTGGGTCGCGAGGATCCCGGGCGCAATCACCGCGAGAGCGAGAAAGGCCACGAGCGCGAGCGCCGCGACGAGGCCATACGGTACCCGAAGGCGTGTCCGCGGCGAGCGCACGTGCACTGCCGCCGGGGTGTCGATATGGGTCACGCGCTCTTCTCCATCCGCGGGTCCACGAGCGTGTAAACGATGTCGACGAGCACGTTCGCGAGGACGTAGAACGCGGCGATCAAGACAACCGCGCCCGTGACGATCGGCAGGTCTTGCGAGTTCACGGCATTGATCAGCACGGTTCCGATCCCCTGCCGCGAGTACACGCTCTCGACGACCACGGCACCCGACATCGTTGCCCCGAGTGCCCATCCGGACAGTGTGATCGCAGGCAGGATCGAGTGCCGCAGCACGTGCCGGATCCGCGTCTGCGAGTCGCTCATCCCGCGCATGCGCGCCGTGATGATGAACGGTTGCCGAAGCGTGTTCTCGAAGGCGGTTCGCGTGGACTGGCCGAGGAACCCAGCAAGCGGGATCGCCAGAGTAAGAGCGGGCAGGAACAGGCCCGCGGGCTGGGATCCGCTGATGACGGGGAACCAACCGAGCGTCGCCGCGAAAACGACCAGGAGAAGGATCCCGATCCAGTAGTGCGGGAGCCCCGCGGCGGTCGTGTCCGCAAGCGCCCCCAGTGCACGGATCCGCCGGGACCGCCCGGCGGTCAGGGGCACCCAGATGAGCATGATGACCCACGCGATCGCGATCGCCGTGATCGAGAGCGCGAAGGTGGCCGGCAACTGCTCGCCGATGATGTCGACGACGGGGCGGAACTGCTGATACGACAGTCCGAGATCACCAGCCACCAGCCCTCGCATGTAGTCGAGATACTGCCGCCACACAGGGTTCAACAGGCCGTAGGCCTCGTTGATCGGGGCGAGTTCCTCCGGCGTGCGCTGCTCCATCTGGCCTGCACGAATGTTGAAGATCGTGGTGGCGCGATCTCCTGGAAGCGCCAGTTGCGCGAAGAACGCTACCGTCGCCGTTCCCCAGAGGGTGATGATCGCTCCAACGAGCGTGCGTCCGACGGACCGGAACCGCGCGGTGCGCCGACGGGAAGCCGCCTGCGCGGCCGCGCGCGCGGCGCCCTGATCCGCCGTGGCGGTCTCAGCTGACGAAGTAAGCGTCATGGAACACCGGGCCTCCCTGCGAGTGCTCCTGCCACACGTCCTTCAGCTGCGGCGAGATGCCGAGCGTGCTGAGACGGTCGTACAGCCCTACGGCGAGCGCATGCTCGGCAATGTGGTCCTGAGCCTGCTGATAGAGAGCATTCCTGGCGTCCTCGTCGGCCTCGGAGTTGGCCTTGAGGATAAGGTCCTCGAGCTCCGGCGAATTGTAGAACGCGGCGTTCGAACCGTTCGGCGATTCCGGCAGGTTCTGGCGCCAGGTCACCCACAGGATGCCGGCGCTAACCGAGGTCCAATAGCCGACGAAGATGTCTCGCTCGTCCGGCTGCGTGTACGCGCCGGCCGCGATCTCGCTCGGCGGCACAGGAATAAGGTTCACGTCGAAGCCAGCCGCCTTGGCCTGTTCCGCCACGCCCTGAAGAATCGAGCCGCCGTCGGCGTTGATCGTCCGACCGGCAGCGTATGGAAACTCGATCTCGAGGCGCTCGCCGTCCTTCACTCGGATGCCATCGGCGTCCTTCTCGCCCCAGCCTGCCTCGTCAAGGAGTTCCGCGGCCTTGTCAGGATCGTATTCGTACCAGTCCGCCGCCTGCTGACTGTAGCCGGGCGTCGACTGGCTGACAGATCCGTTGCCGTCGTAGGGAATAACACCCTGTCCGACGGTGTCGACAAGGGTCTCGCGGTCGAGGGCATAGACGAAAGCCTGGCGCACCTTCTCGTCGACGAACGGCCCCTTCCACGGTGTTGAACGAGATCTGCTGCGGGCGCCCGGGGGTGACGTACTTGAGCAGTTCGAAGTGGCCCTGCTCCAGCGTGCTCCATTCGATCGCCGGAATGTCGTAGATGGCGTCGACCTCGTCGCTCTTGAGCGCCGTCGCGCGCGTCGTCGCGTCGGGCACAAAGCGCCAATCGACCTCGTCCACGATCGCGGGCCCCTGGTTCTTCGCGTTTGCGGGCCAGGAGGTGTAGTCGTCGTTGCGCAGGAGCGTGATGCGCTCGCCGCGCGTCCAGTTATCGACGATGAATGCACCGGATCCGATGGGAGCCGCGCAGTTCTCCTCCTCCGTGCGGTTCTGGAGGGCATCGGGCGACTGGATCCCGAAGTAGCCCTGTGACACCGTCTCTGCGAGCAGAGGATAGGGCTTGTCGAGGTGCAGCACGAGCGTCGTCTCCCCCGTTGCCTCGGCCGACGACACATAGCCTTCAAGCCAGGCAAGAGCCGTCGAGTTTCCGCCCTCGAGCCAATACTGAACGTTGTAGGCGACTGCCTCGGCATTGAGCGGAGTGCCGTCGGTGAAGCTCACATCCTTCTTCAATTCAAAGGTCCAGGTGAGTCCGTCATCCGATTGGTCCCACTCCTCTGCGAGCCATGGCACCGCTTCACCGTTCTCATCCAGCGAGGTGAGGCTGTCGAGCACCTGGTACGACAGATAGGCCTGCTCGATCCATCCTCCGTACACGCAGGCCGGCTCCTGCTGGTGGGCATAGACGATCGTGCCGCCCGTTGCCGGTTCGCCCGACGTCTCGGCTGCCGTGCTGCCACATGCCGTCAGCATGATCGCCGACGTCGCGAACATCGCGGTGACGGTGAGATGGCGCGGGCGTATAAGGGTACGTGGCATGGGCCTGTCCTTCATCGGGCTGATGGCGGCCATACCGATCGGAAAGGCTTAGCCGCAGTGGAGATGCCTCGCTGGGACGACGTGTCGTTCCGGCTCGACGCGCTCAGGCTATAGCCGTGCGCGTTTGAGGAAGAAGGCCGACGAAACACAACGCCCAACGCGGAAACACAGCGCAGGATGGAGAAACAAAATGACACGGGACAATGTGCCGTGAGGTACGGCCTCATAACCATAGGAGAGCCCAGAAGAATCCGGCAGACGCTTCATGCATACCGCCGGGTGCCTCGGACCCCGTTTCCGGCGAACTCTTTCCACCGGCCGTATCGCGGAGGTGACCCCGCGCCACTAGAGTCGGGGGCAGGTCGACCGAGGGAGATGACGTGGCGCCCGAACCCTTGACGCAGCGCATCCGCACGCTCGACACGGGCATCAGGCGGGCCGGTTTCATCATCGCGACGGGGTTCGGATTCATCTGGGGCGGAATCTGGAGCACGGGTCGCGTCGAGAAGCACGGCGAGCTTCTCGTCTTCCGAGGCATGCCCCGCTGGACGCATGCTCGCGGCGGGGTCTGCGTGGGCCGTTGCTACCTCACGCACGCGTCGTCCGAGAGCCCTCGCGTCATCGCTCACGAGCTCGTGCACGTGCGTCAGTGGCGACGCTACGGACTGCTCCTGCCGATCCTGTACGCGCTGGCCGGTCGGGATCCCCGCCGCAACCGCTTCGAGATCGAAGCCGGGTTGGAAGACGGCGGGTACGCCGCACAAGCGAAAGAATAAGGGCCGATCAGAATCCTGACCGGCCCCTATGTGGTGGAGCTAAGGGGATTCGAACCCCTGACCTTCTCATTGCGAACGAGACGCGCTACCAACTGCGCCATAGCCCCTTACAACTGGACCAACTTTACCGGCCGAGCTGGAAAATGAAAAATCAGCTCAGCCCACGGCGCGTCGCGCGAGCATCTCGCGCACGCGGCGCTCGATTTCGGCGTCCTCCTCGCGGCGCTCCGCGATCGAGATCGGCTGCGGCAGGCGCGCCGCGATGCGCTGACGGGCGGCCTCCTCGCGGGCCGCCTGCTCGAGCTTCTCCCGGGCGCCGGCTGCGGCAACCTCGTCGGCCGCGCGGGATCCGGCGGTCGCCGTCAGCGGCGTCGGCAGGCGGCGCGGCGTCCAGCCCCGGTCCTCCGGGTTCAGCAGGACGGGTTCGGGACGATCGCGCACCGTCTGAACGGCCACGGGCGCCGTCCGCAGGGCACGACTCGCACGCTTCGCCACCGCGGCCATACGACGCAGGGCGAGCATGCCGAGCAGCGTCACGGCGACGCCGATCGCGAGCCACACCCACGCGCCCGTCGCGAACAGCTGCCACGCGCCCACCCCGACGGCGGCGAGGCCCGCGACTGTCGTCGCGGTCGCGGCGAGACGACCGCGACGACGCGCGGTCTGCAACCGCACGCGCGGATCCTGCTTCAGCGCTTCGAGTTCACGCTTGCGCTCCTCCGCCTCGATCGCGCGGGCCAGGCGCGCGGCCTGTGCGTCCTGACGCGTGCGCTCGAGCTTCTCCTCATGCTCCTCGCGGCGGCGCTGCGTCTCGGCGCGCTCGTATTCGGCCTGCAGCCGCGCGTCCTCCGCCTCGAGTTTCTTCACGAGGCGTCGCTGGCGCGCGACCTCTCGCGAGGAGAGCTGGATGCGCACGTCGTCGGACGCCTCGCTCGACTCGGCGAGCACGCGCAGCGCCTGGTTCAGCCGCACGGCGTTGCGCTCGGCCGCGTTGTCGCGGACACGGGCGTACCAGGTCGGCAAGAGGTAGATCAGCCACAGCAGCACGACAACCAGAGCGATCACACCGCCACCGAGAATCTGCCCACCCATGCGATAAACCGTAGGCCATCAGGCCTAAACGAGCCTTGTATGCCCGGCGTGTCTAGAACAACTGGCGCAGATTCGTCTTCGCGAGGTCGATCAGCTCGTCCCCCTTGCCCGACAGCACGGTGCGGATCGCGTAGAGCGCGAAGCCCTTCGCCTGCTCCATCGTGATGTTCGGCGGCATGGACAGTTCCTGACGCTCGGTCGTGACGTCGAGCACGGCCGGGCCGTCATGGGCGAGGAACTCCGCGACCGTCGCGGGCAGATCGGCGGATTCCTCGACGCGGAACCCGCGGATCCCCACCGCCTCGGCGACCTTCGAGAAGTCGGGATTGTCGAGCCCCGTGCCGAAGGTGACGAAGCCCGCCGCCTTCATCTCGAGCTCGACGAAGTTCAGCGACGCGTTGTCGAACACGACGACCTTCGCGTTCAAGCCGTTCTGCGTGAGGGTGATGAGCTCACCCAGCAGCATCGCGAGCCCGCCGTCCCCCGCGAGCGCGATCACCTGGCGCGACGGATCCTGCGCCTGCGCGCCGACCGCCTGCGAAAGCGCGTTGGCCATGGATCCATGGGTGAAGGATCCGATGAGACGGCGACGGCCGTTCATCGTGAGATAGCGCGCGGCCCAGACCGTCGGCGAGCCGACGTCCGGGATGAAGATCGCGTCGTCGCTCGCATGGTCGTCGATGAGCTTGGCGAGGTACTGCGGATGGATCGTGCGCTTCGACGGGGTCGCGAGCGCGTCGAGATCCTTCCGGGCGCGACGGTAGTGCTTCAGGGCCGCTTTCAGATGACCGCTGTCCTTGCCGTCGTCGAGCCGAGGCAGCAGCGCCTCGACCGTTTCGGCGGTGCCGCCCACGAGCCCGACGTCGACGTGTGTGCGGCGACCGATCTGCTCGCCGCGGATGTCGACCTGAATGACCTTCGCGTTCTCGGGGTAGAACTGCTGGTACGGGAAGTCGGTGCCGAGCATCAACAGTGCGTCGCATTCGCGCATAGCGGCGTAGCCCGACGAGAAGCCGATGAGGCCCGTCATGCCGACGTCGAAGGGGTTGTCGTACTCGACGAACTCCTTGCCGCGCAGGGCGTGCACCACGGGTGCCTGCAGCCGGTCGGCGATCGCGATGAGCTCGTCGTGCGCGCCCTCGACGCCTGCTCCCGCGAGGATCGTGACCTTCTTCGCGCCGTTCAGGATGTCGACCGCACGCTCGAGCTGCGACTCGGCGGGGATCACCTTCGATGCGTAACCCCGGATCTCCTCAGCATGGGCGTCCACGTCGGTGAGCGCGATATCGCCGGGGATCACGAGCACGGCAACGCCGCGCTTCTCGATCGCCTCGCGCATCGCGATGCGCAGCATGCGGGGCATCTGCTCGGCGCTCGACACGTGCTCGGCGTAGACGCTGCACTCGCGGAAGAGCTCCTGCGGATGCGTCTCCTGAAAATACCCGGACCCGATCTCATCGCTCGGGATATGCGCGGCGATGGCGAGCACGGGAACGCGGGATCGCTGGGCGTCGAAGAGCCCGTTGATGAGGTGAAGGTTTCCTGGGCCACAGCTCCCCGCGCACACCGCGATCTCGCCTGTGAGAGCCGCCTCGGCGCCCGCGGCGAACGCCGCCGCCTCCTCGTGGCGCACGTGCACCCATTCGATGCCGTCCGTCACCCGCAGGGCATCGGTGAAGCCATTGAGCGAATCGCCGGGAAGCCCGTAGACGCGTCTCACCCCGCTCGCGAGAAGAGTGTCGACGATGTTCTTGGCGAGCGTGGGCATGGATACGTCCCTTCTGCGAGGCGGCGCGGATGTGCGCTGTGCCCGAGCCTACGCCGGTTCGCGGCGCCCGGGGCCGGCCTGCGCGGAACCCGGCACGGATCCCATACCCGCCGGCACCTGTCCGCGGATCCAGCGCTGCAGGACTCCCTGCGGGACGTCCTCGCGCACGAGCGCGAAGGCGTGGTGGTCGCGCCAGGCGCCGTTGATGTGGATGTACTTCTCGCGATAGCCCTCGTATCGGAAGCCGAGCTTCTCGACGACGCGCAGGCTCGGAGTGTTCTCGGGGCGGATGCAGATCTCCATACGGTGCAATCGCAGCACCTGGAAGCACAGGTCGGTCGCGAGCGCCACCGCGGTCGGGGTGATCCCCTTGCCCGCGAATCTCTCGTCGATCCAATAGCCGATCGTGCCCGACGACATCGAGCCGCGCGCGATGCCCCACACGTTGAGCTGTCCGGCGATCTCGCCGTCGTACTCCATCACGAAGGGCACGCCGCTGCCGTCGCGGTACTGCTGCAGCAGCCGACGGATCGCGCCGCGCATCTCGAGCGGCACGGCGCCATCGGGATTGGTGGCCTCCCACGGCACGAGCCACGAACGATTGTCGATCAGCGCCTGCTGCAACGGGCGGGCGTCCCGGGAACGAATGAGCCGGATGGACACCGCCCCGTGCGAGGCGTGGGGCGTGTCCATCCGGCTCTCCTTAACGTCTGATGACGGGCAGGGTTACAGCGTAGCGGCGAAGTCCTTAATCCACGGACGAAGGTCCGGCCCGAGGTCGTCGCGGTCGCTCGCGAGCTGCAGAATCGCCTTGATGTAGTCGAGCTTGTCGCCCGTGTCATAGCGACGGCCGCGGAAGATCACGCCGTACACGTCGACGTTGTCGTCGTCGGTGGCGACCTCCTTGAGGGCATCGGTCAGCTGGATCTCGTTGCCCTTGCCCGGCTCGGTGTGCTCGAGCACGTCGAAGATCTCGGGGGTCAGCAGGTAGCGGCCGATGATGGCGAGGTTCGACGGAGCCTCGTCCTTCGCCGGCTTCTCGACGAGGTCAAGGACCTTCACCACGTCGGGGTCGTCGGTGGCCTCGACCGAGGCACAGCCGTACAGGCTGATCTGCTCGGGGTCGACCTCCATGAGCGCGATGACCATGGCCTTCTTCTGCTCGTTGACCTCGATCATCTTCGGGAGCAGCGGGTCGCGCTCGTCGATCAGGTCGTCGCCGAGCATGACGGCGAAGGGGCTGTCACCGACGTGCGACTTGGCACGGTAGACGGCGTGACCCAGCCCCTTCGGCTCACCCTGGCGCAGCATGTGAATGTCGGCGAGCGAGCTCGAGTGCTGAACGTGACCGAGCTTGCGGTCATCGCCCTTCTCGGAGAGCTTGCCCTCGAGCTCGGGCATCGCGTCGAAGTGGTTCGCGATGGCGTTCTTGTTGCGACCGATGATCATCAGGACGTCGCGGATGCCGGCGGCGACGGCCTCCTCCACCACGTACTGGATGGCGGGCTTGTCGACGACCGGGAGCATCTCCTTCGGCGTCGCCTTCGTCGCGGGCAGGAAGCGGGTACCGAGACCCGCTACCGGCATGACGGCTTTGATCTTCGCAGGTTCCATCCGAACACCATAAGCGACGGGGATGGGAATTCCCGACTTTGTCCACATAGCCTGGAAGTATGGACGCCGAAAAGAACGCGCTCCGGGAACGGATCCGCGCCTCGCGCGTTACGCGCGGCGCCGCGGAGCGTGCGGCGGCCGACACCGCGCTCGCCGAGCGCGGAATGGCGCTCCTCACGCGCGCGGGCGCGCGCACGGTCGCGTGCTATCTCTCCGGCGCTGCCGAGCCGCCCACGAGAGGACTCGTCGACGCGGCCGCGGCGCGCGGGATCCGCGTGCTGCTGCCGATGATCCGGCCGGGGCGCGTGCTCGAGTGGGCGGAGCACGACGGATCCGAACGGGCGACGCCGCTCGGAGTGCCGGAAACGATGGGGAGGCCGCTCGGGCCGGGCGCACTCGCCCAGGCCGACATCATCCTCGTGCCCGCCTGTGCGGTCGACGAGTCTGGCTTCCGCCTCGGCTGGGGCGGCGGGTTCTACGATCGAGCCCTCGCCGGTCCGGGCGCCGGGATCCCCACATACGCGGTGCTTTATGATTCTGATGTGGTCGCGCGAGTGCCCCACGAGGCGCATGATGTCGCCGTCGATGGTGTCATGACGCCGACCCGCACGCTGACATTCGACCGCTAAGGGATCTCACCTCTATGCCCACGTACGCCTATGCCTGCAAGAGCTGCGGACACGCCTTCGACGCCGTCCAGTCGTTCAGCGACTCAGCCCTGACCGAGTGCCCCGAGTGCGGCGGAGAGCTGCGCAAGCGATACGGCGCGGTCGGCGTCACCTTCAACGGTTCGGGTTTCTACCGCACCGATTCGCGCGCGTCCGCTGGCGCAGGAGCGTCGTCTGCGGCATCATCGTCATCGTCGGCTTCCAGCTGACGGCACCGACCGGGCAGGCCGGCGGGCACCTTCCTAAGGGGGAACATGTTCCAGGGCTTCAAAGAATTCGTCATGCGCGGCAACGTCGTCGAGCTGGCCGTTGCGGTCGTCATCGGCGGCGCGTTCGGCGCGATCGTGACGGCGTTCGTCGACAACATCGTCAACCCGCTGCTCGGCGCGTTCGTGCCGACCGGTAGCCTCTCGGGCTGGGTCATCGAGTTCCCCGGTCTCTTCGACACCGCCTCGATCGGCATCGGCGCGATCATCCAGGCCGCCATCAACTTCCTCGTCATCGCAGCCGTCGTGTACTTCGCGCTCGTGCTGCCGATGAACAAGCTCGCCGAGCGCCGCGCCCGCGGTCAGGTTCCCGCCGACGTCCCGCCGACGCAGGAGGAGCTCCTCACCGAGATCCGCGACCTGCTCGCCGCGCAGAAGAACGCGAACTAAGGCTTCAGGAGAAGTGCCGCCCCTCCGGCGGCACGTTCGCGAGAAAAGCTACTGAAAATGCCGCCCCGGCCGGGGCGGCATTTTCAGTAGTGCGGCGGCTTCTCCCGTCGCAGGCGCTCGGCGAGGGGATCCGTCGACGCCGGGGAATCGTCCGTATCGCGCAATGTCGCCTCGGCCTCCGAGTCGCTCAGCGTGCCCTCGACGCGCGTCAGGCGCGCACGGCGCGAACCGCGGACCTTCTCCACGCGCTGGCGGGGCTCATCGCTCACGGCAACGGGGCGGTGTCGTCATCGACGCGCGCAACCTCGTCGCCGATGCCGAGCACCGATGCGACGCGAGCCGCGACGGCGCGCGGGTCGCTATACAGGTCGAAGGCGTGCACTCGCACATAGTGCCAGCCGAGACGGCGCAGCACCTGCGGACGCAGGCGCAGGGTCTCGCGCAGCGACTCACGGCGGGCTTCCGGATCCGATTCGACGACGAGCGCCTTGCCGTTGGCCTGGGCCACGAGCGGCAGGAGGCCACGGTAGTCGACCTCGACGGCGGCGCCCATCCGCCGCAGCTCGCGCGCGAGCACGAGCGTGAGCGGATCCGCGTCGTCCTCGCGACGCGGCGCACCGCGGCTCTCCTCGTACGAACGCAGGATGTCCATCAGCAGGGCAGCGCCGTTGGAGAAGCGGCCGTCGTCGATGTCCGGCGGGCGCACGCACGAAACGACCACCATCGAACGGCGGGCGCGCGTCATGCCGACCGTCAGCAGGCGTTCGCCGTCGTCACTCGACAGATCACCGAGCTCGCTGAGCACACGGCCGTGACGCGTCTTGCCGTAGCCCAGCGAGAAGATCACCCGGTCGCGGCTCTCCGCGACCGATTCCTCGAGCGTCAGCACCGCGAGGGGCTCAGCCGTCTCGCGCGCGACGAAGTCGGCGACATCGCTGCGGCCCGCGAAGGCCGCGGTGACGGCGGCACGCACCCGGTCGGCATGCTTGCGGCTCGCGGTCACGACCATGAGCGACTCGTTCGGACGGTTCACCGCGTGCTCGACAACGAGGGTCACGACGCGCGCAACCTCGGGATCCGGGCTCTCCACGGCCCCCGTCTCGGGGTCCGGGGCGCCGGATCCACCCTCGACGAAGTCGACCGTGAGGCTGCCGCGTCCGAGGTACGAGCCCGCCCACGGCAGCGAGTGGATCTCGCCGCCGTAGAACGCGTCGTTCACGAGCTTGGCGAGGTCCTCGCCTCCCGCGCGGTAACTGCGGGTCAGCGTCTCGACGGGCAGGATCTCTGCGAGCTTCTCAAACGCGCTCGGCTCATCCGTGAGACCCGCATGCGCGTTCGGCACGGCCGTCGAGACGTCGAACGCCGTCGGACGCTGCGTGACGGGGTCGCCGAAGGCGACGAGCTGCGTGCCGCGACGGATCGCGGGCGCGACCTCGGCGATGTCGAGCGCGGCGCAGTCGACGAGGATCACGGTGTCGAAGCGTTCGTTCTCGGGTAGCAGAGGAACGTCGTAGGGCGACGAAAGCCACACGGGCGCGAGGATCCGCATGAGTCGCGGGGCATCGGCGAAGAGCTGTCCGGGTGTGACCTCGCCGCGCATGAGCGCGCGACGCAGACGGTCCGATTCCTCGGGCTCATCGACGATGCCGATCTTCCACTCGCTCGCCAGCTGCCAGGCCAGCAGCTCACCCGACGCAGCGGCGTGCGCGCCGTCGACGAGCCGGAAGTCCTTCTCGAGACGGTCGACGACAGCCGTCGAAGCGCCGAGCAACGCCGGGTCTGAGCGCATCGCATGCTCGAGGGCCGACTGCCACCAGGCGAACTCGAGTTCCTCGCCCACCCGCGCCTCGTCGACGTGGCGGACCGACAACTCGGTGAGCAGCGGTGACAGGCCCCAGGCGTCGAGAGTCGTACGCAGTTCGGCGCGCTCGACGATGTTTTCGAAGACGTCGGATTCGGCCGCGAGGCCGGCGATCGTGCGGATGAGACGATCGATCGGCAGCGAGGCGAGTCGTGTGCCGCGCGCGAGATCACGGTCGAGAGCCGAAAGCTCGGCCTCGACGAGGCGCCACTCGTCGTGAGTCTCGGACAAGCCGAGCGGCACCTCGGGGGCGCTGACGCCCTCGACGAGGTCCTTCCACTGCGCGCGCTGGTGGCGGATCCGGGTAAGCGACTCGTGCATATCGGCGATGTGGATGCCGGGCCGCACGAGCTCCTTCGACAGGCGCTTCAGCCGGCGACGCTGCGAGCTCGACATGCCGGCGGCGTCCTTGCGCGACCCGTGCGCCTTGATCATGTCGTTGAGCGGGCGCGAGAACGCCGCGGGTTGGAACTTGTCGAGCGAATCCCGGATGCCCTCGAGCAGGGTGAGGTACTCCCCCAGCTCGTCGACCGTCGTGAACGGGCGCATGCGGGTCTGCGAGATGAGCTCGTAGCCTCGCTCGAGCAGATGGGGCACAAGGTTCTCGTGCAGGCGCTTGGCACGCGCATGCGCGTCGCGGGCGCGCTGCGTCGTCGTGAAGCTGACGCCGTACCAGGGCGAGTCGTCGGGGCCGACGCGGAATTCGCCGAGGCGCGCGGCGAGCGCGAGAGTGCGCGCGGCCTCGGTGCGGTCGCCCGCGAGCTTCTCGAGTGCCTCGGGGGTGAGCCGCGCCGACGAGCTCGGCGGAATCGGCAGCGATGCGAGACGCGTCAGCTCGCGCGTCATGTCGAGCACCGAGACGCCGAGCTCGCGGCGCGGCTCGGCGAGCGCGCTGCGGTAGTCGCGCAACATGCCGCGCAGACGCACGAGCGCCTCATCGATGTCGCTCACCTTCGGCTGCTTGGCACGCTCGTTGCGACCGATCGCACGGATCAGGTCGGCACGCAGGGTCGTCGGCGAGACGGCGAGGCCGTCGAGATGGATACCGCGCAGGCGATGCGCAACGCCCTCAAGCGTCGAGCGCCGGGCGCTGACGACCAGGGTTCTTTTACCCGCGCGCACGAGCTCACCGACCGCATTGATCGTGGTCTGCATGCTGCCCGTGCCGGGGAGCGTATGCACGACGAGCGACTGGCCGCCGACGATGCGCGCCAGCACGGCCTCCTGCTCGGCATCCGCGTCGAGCAGCAGCGTGTCCGATGCGGGCGAACGGTCGTCGGGGTCCGTCGGCATCGCGACAGGGCGCGTCTCCTGAACCATGCGGAGGTCGTCGGGATGCCCGGCCAGCGCGCCGAGAACGGGGTGGTCGAGGCGCTGCAGGTCGCGCACCATGTCGCCGGCGACGTCGGCGAAGGTCGAGACGACAAGGCGTGCCTTGACGGAGAAACTGTCGACGTGGCTCGTCAGCTGGCGCAGTCGGTCGATGACCGGCTGGGGCTGGAAGAGGCCGTCGTCATAGGCGAGAGAGGCGAGGGAAGTCCCATCCAGCTCCACGCCGAACTGTTCGCGCACGGCCCTCACGAGCTCAGGATTGACGACGAAATGACCGCGCAGCTTGAGTTCGAAGTCGGCGTGGTGGCGACGCAGACCGAGGGGACGCAAGAGTACGGGAGCCGTGAACGTCTCGCTCCCCACGCGCCACGACGCGACGCCGACCGCGAGACGCACGGCGTCGATGCCGCGTGACGTGCGGAGCTCGACGTTCTTCGCCGCGATGCGTTCGGCGGCGAGGCGCGCCCCGCGCAGGGCGACCTCGTCTCGGAACAGGTTCGACAGCAAGGTCGAGCGGCCCGTGATGAACTGCGGCAGGCTGCCGGGATGGGCGGTCGTCATCTCGATGAACGACTCGGGCGCCTCGTGGTAGTGCAGGAGCGTGGAGCGCCCGCCGAGACCGCCCGCGACGTTCCGCAATCGCTCGCCGAACGCCCCTTCCGCGGGGACATTCGACGTCACGCCTTCTTCCGATCCGGACAGCGCCGCCGAGCCTCTAATACGCCACACACGCGCAAGGGTACGTGGTATGGGAGGGTTTTCGCGTTGGGATCGCCGTTTTTCCGCAATGTCGCTCACGAAACGATCCCCAGGCATCCGTTTGCGTGTTCTGTCCCCAAACGCGGCGCCCGGTGCGTGCGTTCTCGCGCCAGGCAGCAGGATGGATCCATGAGCGATTTCATGACACCGGCAGGCTTCGTCACCGGAGCGGACGGACGTTCCCGCCCGGCCTGGGCCGAGCAGACCGAACTCCTCCGTGAGTACTACGACGCCGAATGGGGCGTCGCCGTGACCGACGAGCGGGGCGTGTTCGAGCGGCTGAGCCTCGAGGCGTTCCAATCGGGCCTCAGCTGGGCGACCGTACTGCGCAAGCGCCCCGCCTTCCGGGCGGCGTTCGCGGACTTCGATCCGGAGCGGGTCGCGGCCTTCGACGACGCCGATGTGGAGCGCCTCATGGCCGATGCCGGCATCATCCGCAACCGGGCGAAGATCGTCGCGACGATCGACAACGCCCGAGCGACCGTCTCGCTCCGCGACGACGGTACCGATCTGGGCGAGCTCGTGTGGAGCTTCCGCCCCGACGATGTCGCGGCGCTCCCGACGTCGGTCGCCGAGGTGCCCTCGACGAGCGACGAATCGCGCGCCCTGTCGGCGGAGCTCAAACGCCGAGGCTTCCGCTGGGTCGGCCCCACGACGATGTTCGCCCTGATGGAGGCCATCGGCATCGTCGGCACCGTGCAGCGGCCGTTCCTCGAGCGGCACCGCTGAGGCCGCACCGGGGTCAGAAGCGGTCAGCGGGGCGGCAGAACATCCTCGAGATGCGCGCGCAGGTGTGCGGCGATGTCGACGCTGTCGCGATCGTACAGCCAGTGGTACTGGAGTCCATCCCACAGGGCGAGCAGCCAAAGCGCCTCATGCTCGGGGTCGCGGTGCTCGGGCAGATCGCCCGCCGCGGCGGCTTCGCGGAACAGTTCCGTGAAGCTGTCCAGCGCCTGGGAGAACCGCCGCGTGAAGTACGAATGCGCGGGGTGACCGGAGGGCAGCGCCTCGCACGAGATGACCGCGTAGACCTCGATGAGTCCCGGCGCATCCCGCTCATTCGACAGCGCGCCATGGGGCATTGCACGCAGTGCGGACGCGCCGCTCGCCATCGAGATGTCCATGTTCTCGTCGATCTGACGGTCTCGCTCCTCGAGAACGCCCAGGAGCAGAGCGTCTTTTGACGCGAAATGGTGATACAGCGCCGATTTCGAGACCCCCACGCGCTCCGCGATCTCGCGAAGGCTCGTGTTCGCGTACCCCTCGCGCGCGAACAGCGTCATCGCGTCGGCAAGGATGCGCTCGCGACGCGCCCTTCCGGAGCGGTAACCGGCCTCCGGAGGTGACGGCGCGACGAGACGGACGCGCTCCGCCGAGTTCGCGACGCGATCGCCGCCCGCCACCGATGACTCGGAGGGCGCGCGCCACCCGAAAGGGAACGACAGCAGCCCCTCGTGCCGCTCGAGCGTGCGCACGACATCCACCCTCCCCGGCAGGTACTGCTCGATGACCTGCAGCGCGTCCCACGCGGCCAGGAGGCGCATCGACTCGGCCTCGGGCTCGCGTCCGTCACCGACCAGCGTCTCTTCCTGCGCGGTCTTGACGATCGCGGCGGCATGCGGGCGCAGCGACGCCGCGCGCGCCCGCATCGTCTCGTGTGCCGGATGGGATGGGGCAGCGGCCTCGCCGACGAGCGCGGAGAAGAACGGGAGGTAGCCGACGACATCAATATTGCTTCGCGCAATGAGCGAGAACGGCAGCTCGGCAATAGAACCTCGCGCCACATCGGCGCATGTCATGACGCCGGAATCCTCTTCGAGTCGCTGAAGAACACAGGCGAGGAGTTCTTCCTTGCCGCTGTAGTACTTCAGCAGGGCCGGGTGGCTGATACCCGCCTCCGCCGCGATATCGCGCAGCGACACCGCCCGGTATCCGAGGCGCGTGAAGAGCGTGAACGCCGCATCGACGATGGCGCTCCGGGTTCGCTCCCGCTGCGCTGAGCGACTCTTCTCGCCGGCCATCGTCATCGTGTCCTCCTTCGACGCTCTTCCATCGTAGTAACGTTACCAACCGGTCTTATTTGGGTTACCACATGGTCGAACTTTGTGTATGCTTGCGAGCGGTCGTCAGAGCTGACGAGGAAAAGGACATGACTATGACAGAGATGTCGCCGGCCGCATCGGCGGCCTACGTGGGAACGACTGGCGTAAAGGCGCCCGGTACGACTCCCCCGCGAACGCCGCGCGGTTACACGCCAGGGCTCACGATGGTGAACTTCGGCATCTACATCGCGCTGCTGACGCCCGTCTTGGTGTCGATGGCGTTCAAACTGCAGCACATCACGGCCTCGGCCGCAGACGCGACGGCCGCCCTGGGCCTCGTGTCGGGCGTCGGAGCGCTCTTCGCGCTCATCGCCAACCCGCTCGCGGGCCGCCTCTCGGACCGCACGACGTCCCGTTTCGGCATGCGCCGACCGTGGATCCTCGGCGGCGGCATCGTCGGCCTCGGTGCGCTCGCGCTCATCGGCTCGGCCACCTCGGTGTGGGTCGTTCTCATCGGCTGGTGCCTTGCACAGGCCTCGCTCAACGCGGTGCTCGCCGCCGCGAATGCGACTCTGCCCGATCAGGTCCCGGTCGAGAGCCGCGGCAAGGTCTCGGGCGTGGTCGGTATCACGACGCCGCTCGCGATTCTGGCCGGCAGCTTCCTCACCAACTTCATCGCCGGTGATTTCCTGCGCTTCGTCGCACCCGGCGTCATCGCCGTCATCTTCATCGTCCTGTTCGTGCTCGTCCTCAAGGATCGCCGTCTGACGGAGACGCCCGCCGAGCGTTTCACGTTCGCGCAGTTCCTCGGCTCGTTCGTGTTCAACCCGCGCAAGCACCCGGACTTCGGGTGGACGTGGCTGACGAAGTTCCTGATCATGTTCGGCTACGCGGGCATCGCGACGTTCCTGCCGCTCTACCTCACCGAAAAGTTCGCGCTCGACGAGCAGGCGGCGATCACGACGATCCTGCTCGCGAACATGGCATCGACCATCGCGATGGCCGTATCGAGCCCGCTCGGAGGCTTCCTTTCCGACCGCTTCGGGATGCGTCGTCCGTTCGTCGCCGCGGCGGGCATGATCATGGTCATCGGCCTCGTCATTCTCGCGTTCGCGCCGACGATCGCCGTCGTCATCGTGGCACAGGCGATCATCGGCCTGGGCGCCGGCTCGTTCTTCTCCGTCGACCTCGCCCTCGCCACCCAGGTGCTGCCGAACCCTGATGACATGGCGAAGGACCTCGGTGTGCTCAACATGGCGAACGCTCTGCCCCAGTCGATCGCGCCGGCGATCGCCCCGACCGTCATCGCGCTGGGCGCCGGCACCGCCATCGGCGGGTACTCGCTGTGGTACGTCGTCGGCGCGGTCATCGCGGCGGCCGGTGCCATCCTCGTCTACCGCATCAAGGGAGTGAAATGAATACGACGACATCGACCGACCGCCCCTGGCTCGACGCAGGTCTCCCCCTCGAGGAGCGCGTTGAACTGCTCGTGGCGGAGATGACGCTCGAGGAGAAGGCGGGGCTCTTCTTCCACACGATGATCGGCATGGGTCCGCTCGACGAGCCGAGTCCGATCTTCGCAACCCCCTCGGCAGTCGATTACGTCGAACACCGCCACATGTCGCACTTCAACCTCACGGGCGGCAGTCAGAGCGCGCGCGAGATCGCCGAATGGCACAATGCACTGCAGCGCCTGGCGGCTTCCACGCGTCTCGGCATCCCCGTGACCCTGTCGACGGATCCTCGTCACGCGTTCACCGACAATCCGGGCACGGGTCTGCTCACGAGCGCCTTCTCTCAGTGGCCCGAGCCTCTCGGCCTCGCCGCCATCGGCGACGAGGACACCGTGGAGCGATTCGCCGACATCGCGCGCCAGGAGTATCTCGCCGTTGGCCTGCGCGTCGCCCTGCACCCGCAGGTCGACCTCGCCACCGAGCCTCGCTGGTCGCGCCAGGTTGCGACCTTCGGTGAGGACGCCGATCTCTCGGCCCGTCTGGGCGCCGCGTACGTGCGCGGGTTCCAGGGCGCCGCGTTCGGCGCAGGATCCGTGTCGACCATGACGAAGCATTTCCCGGGCGGTGGGCCGCAGAAGGACGGTGAGGATCCGCACTTCGCGCACGGTCGCGAGCAGGTGTACCCCGGCGGCGAGTTCGAGCTCCATCTCAAGCCGTTCCAGGCACTCTTCGATGCCGGCACGCGGCAGGTCATGCCGTACTACGGGATGCCCATCGGCACGGAGTATGAGGAGGTCGGCTTCGGCTTCAACCGCTCGGTCATCACCGGCCTTCTGCGCGAGCGCTTCGGCTTCGACGGCCTCGTCTGCACCGATTGGGGGCTCATCACGGACGCGGAGATCTTCGGGCAGCCCTTCCCGGCCCGCGCGTGGGGCGTCGAGCACCTCGCCCCGAGCGAGCGCATGGCGAAGATCCTCGACGCGGGAGCGGATCAGTTCGGCGGCGAGGCGTGCCCCGAACTTCTCGTCGAACTCGTCGCCTCGGGGCGGGTCTCGGAGTCGCGCCTCGATGTGTCGGCACGACGGATCCTGCGCGAGAAGTTCGAGCTCGGGCTGTTCGAGAACCCGTTCGTCGACGAGGAGGCCGCCGACTCGGTCGCAGGGAACGCGGGATTCCGTGCCGCCGGTGAGGCCGCACAGCGCGCCTCGATCACCGTCCTCTCGAACACGGGCGCCCTCCCGTTCGCCCGCGGAGGCCGGATCTACGTCGAGGGGATCGCGCCCGAACAGGCGGCGGCCTTCGGAGAAGTCGTATCGTCGCCGGAGAACGCCGACATCGCGATCCTCCGGCTGCAGGCTCCGTACGAGGAGCGCCCGACGCACTTCGAGAATCTCTTCCATTCGGGCTCGCTCGATTTTCCGGCCGACGTCGTCGACCACGTCCGCGAGATCGCCGCCGCCGTGCCCACGGTCGTCGATGTCTTCGCCGACCGTCCGGCCATCCTCGAGCCGATCGTCGAGGTCGCCGCCGCGGTCACGGTCAACTGGGGCTCCAGCGCCGCGGCGCTCCTCGACGTGCTGACCGGCGAGGCGACGCCGCAGGGCCGGTTGCCGTTCGATCTGCCTCGGTCATCGTCCGCAATCGAGGCTTCGCGGTCCGACGTGCCGTTCGACACCGAGGATCCGTTGTTCCGTTTCGGGCACGGACTCACTTACTGAGACCGCGCACAACAGCAGAAAAGTTGTGCCCTCGATTGGATTCGAACCAACGACACCCGCTTTAGGAGAGCGGTGCTCTATCCCCTGAGCTACGAGGGCAAAACGCGCGTACGCGCCCGACCCATATTACTGGGCCGGGCGCGTAGCTGCGAACCGGGTCAGTTAGCGGCGTCGAATGCGTCGAGGATGGTCTGCGGGATGCGGCCGCGGTCGCTCACCGTGTGCCCGTTCTCGCGGGCCCATTCGCGCACCTTCTGAAGGTCGCGGCTGTTACCGGCGGCGCGGGGACGAGCCGGCTTCGCCGTCGTGACGGATCCGATCGTGCGGCGACCGGCACCGATGTACGGCGCGAGGAGCTCGCGGAGCTGCGTCGCGTTCGCATCGGTGAGGTCGATTTCGTATCCACGACCGTCGAGCGCGAACTGAACGCTCTGCCCCTCACCGGGTTCGAGAACGGTTCCGTCGAGGTCGTCAACAAGCTGGTGAATGATCTTACGTGCCATGTCCGCAACAATAGCGCATATTCGGGCACTATCGGCATCGCTATTTATATCTAGCTTTATGCCGCCATTTGCAAATAGGGTTCCCACGCGGGTTCGGCTTGTTCACTCCCCCGCACTTCCCATGCCATCCCCCGAGGTGCGGCAGGGCGAATTCGCAATTCCCAACCCATCTCGGCGGGAGTACGGTCGCTCTTGGTATTGTTGCATTTCACACAGGCGGCGACGAGATTCTCCCAGGTGTTCTTTCCTCCACGGGAACGCGGAAACACGTGGTCGATCGTGTTGGCGGCGCGACCACAGTACGCGCAGCGATGCCCGTCCCGTCTCAGAACACCGCGTCTCGTGACGGGAATCTTCTGCTCTCGTGGCATGCGCACATACCGGGTGAGCACGATAACGGCCGGGCGATCGAAGATCTCGGTCGCGCTCCATACGGGTGAATCTTCGTCACATTCGACCATGTTGGCCTTCTGATTCATCACGAGCATCAGCGCGCGCTTGAATGAAACGATCGCGAGGGGTTCATATCCCGCGTTGAGAACAAGTGTGCGCATGCCGGCCGCCTTTCCTCACGCCCCGGATGGCTTCCGGGGACAAGACCTGTGCCCACACAGTGCGTCCCACGCACTGCGGCGACACGACGAGAGTAACCCATACGACACGCCCGAGGGATGTCGCCAAGGTAAATTCTTCCGGAAATGGAATGAGGCGCCCGTTCCTCCAGGGAACGAGCGCCTCATGATGAAAAGAAATATCAGCCGATGGGGAGATAGGAGCGGGGCTCGACGAGCTGACCGTTCATACGCACCTCAAGGTGCAGGTGGTGAGCAGTCGAGCGGCCGGTCGAGCCGACATAGCCGATGATCTGCCCCTGCTCGACGTACTGACCGGCCTCGACCTGTCGCGACCCGTATGTCATGTGGCCGTAGAGCGTCGTCGAGCCGTCGCCGTGATCGATCTGGACGGCAACGCCCCATCCGTAATGTGCCTCGCTCGACACGATCACCGTGCCGGACTTCGCCGCATAGATCGGAACGGTCCAGTCGGCCTGGCTGGTGGTCACCATGTCGGTGCCGTCGTGCCCGCTGCTCAGCGAGCGACTGATGTAGTAGCCTGCGCTGCCGAGCGGATTGATCCATCCGCCCTGTGCCTCGGTAGGAGGAGCCGCAGGGGCCACGGGCTGCTGCGGTGCCGTGGCGTCCGGCGCGGTTCCGGCGGGAACTCCCTGGTTCTGCTGCTGCTGTTGCTGCGCAAGGGCTGCCTGACGCTCGCGCTCCTCGGCCACGCGCTCCAGGGCGATGCGCTCGGCCTCTGCCTGAGCGATCTCGTCCGCCGTGCGCGCGGAGTAGCTCGTTGCGGCGATGTTGGCGGTCTGAGCCTCGTCACCGGCCGCGAACGACTGTGCGTCCTGTGCCGCCTCGTCACGAGCGGTCGCGCTGGCTGCGGCCTCCGCGCTCTGCTGGTTCGCAGCGAAGGCGGGAATGGCGACGCCGGCGATCAGTGCGCAGACCGCCGCCGCGGTTCCCACTGCCCGGATGCCGCCGATGCGGCGCCGCGGCGCAGAGGCGGGCGTCTTACGCCGTGCCGCGCGTTCAACACGTCGGGCTTCCTTGCGAGCCTCGGCGACGAGCTTTCGACTCGACACCGAGCGGTCGGCGGATTCCGGTACGTCCGTACGGGCGATATCGTCGTTCGCCGCTTCGTTCTGTGCCACGTGTTTTCCTCCGCCGGATGACCGGCTCGTGATTGGGGTCACTCTACGGTAACGAAAGATAACGAATCTGTCACGTTCAGGTTCGATATTCTTCCGTACGTACCGAAGTTTCGGAGGTCACTCGGAGACGAGGAACACGTGCGATGCGAGGTCGAGGGGAAGTTCGAGGCCGCCGTCCACGCCGTCCATCTGCATGAGCACGTATCCCTCGTTGAAGCGGAACGAGCCGTGCGCCCCCGGCACCACCCCTGCCTCGCGCAGCTGCCGCAGCAGCTCGGGCTCGACCTGGATCGGCTCGGCGAGGCGCCGCACGGTGCCCTCGATGGGTCCGCCCTCTCCCTCGAGACGCTTGACGACGCACACGACGCCCTCGTCGAAGGATCCGGCCGCCGCGATCTCGCCGATCTCACCGAGACCGGGGATCGGGTTCCCATAGGGAGATTCGTCGGGGTGGCCGAGCAACTCGACGAGGCGGCGCTCGACGAGCTCGCTCATCACGTGCTCCCAGCGGCAGGCCTCGTCGTGCACATAGGCCCAGTCGAGTCCGATCACATCGCTCAACAGACGCTCCGCCAGACGGTGCTTGCGCATCACCTCGATGGCCTTGCGGCGACCGGTGTCGGTGAGAACGAGCCGGCGGTCCTCGCCGACACGGATGAGGCCGTCGCGATCCATTCGGCCGACGGTCTGCGAGACCGTGGGTCCCGAGTGTCCAAGGCGCTCGGAAATGCGCGCTCGGAGCGGAACGATCCCCTCCTCCTCGAGTTCGAGGACTGTGCGGAGGTACATCTCGGTCGTGTCGATGAGGTCAGCCATTACTGCTCCCGGTTCTTCAGGACGAACTCGATGCTCTTGACGAGCTGGCGCACATCGTCCGGCTCGATCGAGACGAAGGTGGCGACGCGCAGCTGATTGCGACCGAGCTTGCGGTAGGGCTCGGTGTCGACGATGCCGTTGGCGCGAAGCGTCTTGGCGATTGCCGCCGCGTCGATGCTGTCGTCGAAGTCGATCGTCGCGACGACCGGCGAGCGGCGCTCGGGGTTCGTCACGAACGGGGTCGCGAAGTCGGATGCATCGGCCCACTCGTAGAGGACGTTCGACGATTCCCGCGTGCGGGCATCGGCCCAGCTGAGGCCGCCATTGTCGAGGATCCAGCCGAGCTGGCTATTGAGCAGGTGCAGCGTCGTCACCGCGGGGGTGTTGTACGTCTGCTCCTTGCGCGAGTTGTCGAGCGCCGTCGCGAGGTTCAGCGACTCGGGAATGTAGCGGCCCGAAGCAGCGATCTTCTCGATGCGGGCGATCGCCGCGGGCGAAACGGCGGCGAGCCACAGCCCGCCGTCCGAGCCGAGGTTCTTCTGCGGAGCGAAGTAGTAGACATCGGCCTGCGACACGTCGAAGTCGATGCCGCCCGCGGCGCTCGTGGCGTCGATCACCGTCAGGGCGCCCTCGTCGCCCGCGACGCGAGCGATCGGCGCGTATGCACCGGTCGAGGTCTCGTTGTGCGGCCAGGCGTAAACGTCGATGCCCCCAGTCGGCTCCGGCAGGGCGATGGAACCGGGCTCGGCCGTGATGACCGACGGTTCCTCCAGCCAGGGCACCTTGGCCGCGGTGGCGAACTTTCCGCCGAACTCGCCGAAGGTCAGGTTCTGACTGCGCTTCTCGATGAGGCCGAAGGCTGCGGCATCCCAGAATGCCGTCGATCCACCGTTGCCGAGGATGATCTCATAACCCTCGGGCAGCCGGAACAGCTGCGCGAGGCGCTCTCGAACGGATCCGACGAGGTTCTTCACCGGAGCCTGCCGATGCGAGGTTCCGAGAAGCGAGGCACCGACCTCGGCGAGCGCGGACACCTGGGCGGCGCGAACCTTCGAGGGGCCGCAACCGAAGCGTCCGTCAGCTGGGAGAAGGTCGGCGGGGATCTGGAGCGTCATGCAGTCAGTTTAGCCGCGCCGAGGAACAGCTACTCTTCTTCGTCGCCCGGCTCGTCGAGCTCATCGATGTCAACCCCGTCGACGTCGCCCGCGTGGAGGAATTCGTCGTCCTCATCGTCCTCGTCATCGCTCTCGTCGTCGAAATCGTCGTCCGAGTCATCACCATCGTCGCCGCTGTCCGCCGCTTCCTGCGCGGCGAGCGCCTGCTGCGCCTTGAACTCTTCGAGGCGCTGCGACCACGGAATCCACTCGGGCGCGAGCAGCGCATCTTCGCCGGGCAGCAGCTCGAGTTCGAGCACGGTCGGTTCGGATCCGGCCACCGCGGCGAGCGCGACCGTCCAGAACCAGCCCGGATAGCCGAGCATCTTCGCCTCGAAGCGAAGGAGCAGGACGCCGTCGTCTGTCAGTTCGTGCCCGGCGAAGTCACCGATGCTGCCGGCGGCAGTGACCTCGTGCAGTGCGGTGATCGCGAGCTCATGCGCCTGGGCGATGCGTTCCGGGGTGTCAAGCGTCGATGTCATCGGCGACCTTTCGCAGCACGGCCGCGACCTTGCGCGCGTGGGAGTTCGAGGGGTAGCGGCCGCGGCGCAGATCGCCGCCGATGCCGTCGAGCAGCGTCACGAGGTCTTCAATGATGATCGCCATGTCGTCGGCGTTCTTGCGCTGGGCCTTGACGGCACTGGGCGGCGCGTCGAGCACCGACACGGAGAGTGCCGAGGGGCCGCGGCGGCCGTCGGCGACGCCGAACTCGACCCGCGATCCCTTCCGCACGGTCACGCCGTCGGGGAGCGCGCTGGCATGAAGGAAGACGTCCTGTCCGTCATCGGAGGCGATGAAGCCGAAGCCCTTCTCCTCGTCGTAGAACCTGACCTTGCCGGTGGGCATTGCAAACCTCGCTGGAACTGCGGTGAATAAAGAAAGAGGGATCGAGCGATCCCCCGCCTCCCAGGGTACCGCGCACAGGCGAGGAAGGTATCGTGAGCATGATGAGCAATAACGACGACGGCGCTCCGGTAGTTCGCCGAATCGACAAGATCCTGGCGTTCACATCGCTCGGCCTGCTGCTGATCTCGGTGATCTGCTTTTTCGCGACGATGATTATCGGAAAGGGCGTCTGGCCAGCCGTCATCGTCGTGCAGGCCTACGGTCCGATCGTGGCGTTCTTGCTCCTGCTCGTTCTTCTCGTGATGAGCTTCGCGCGCCGGGGCAGGGCCGACAAGAGGTGACGCGCCCCGACAGCACCGCGCAGCGCGTGGTTGCGCAGCGGCTTTCCGTTGCGAGCGACCAGGCCCTGTCGGAGCTGTTTCGCGCACGGCGTATCTCCGCGAACGCCGCCCCGGCGACCGCCTGGCGCGACTTCTTCGACGTCGCCGATCACCTGCTCGAGCCGGCGTCGATCGACCTCGGCCTCGCCGCGCTCCCCCGCGACGACATCGCCTCACTTCTTACGGACGCTTCCCGGGAGCTCCTCGCCCTGACCGATGCCGACGGCCGCCGGCTGGGCCCCGTCTCCGACCGACTGACCGGAGTCGAGATCGCTCCCCTCGCCGCGACCGAGCCCCGCGCAGCGGAGCCCGGGCCCGCCGCGCACGCGGCAGAACGCGCGTTCACGACGCTCGGCAGTCTCGCGGATATCCTGATCCACACGCTGCGCACGCCGCTGGCCCGCATCGGCACGGGGGCGCTCAGCGTGACCGAACGCCGCCGGATCGCCGAGCAGGGCTTCGCGGATTCGCCCGCCGACGCCGACCTCCTCGTGCGCCTCGCGACCGCGACGGGGCTGCTCGCGGGTCGCGACCGACACCTCGGTGTCACCGGCTCCGGCGAGCGCTGGCTCTCGCTCGCGACGCCCGAGCGATGGACGATGCTCGTGGAGCGGCTGCGGGAGGCTCTCCCCGCGGGGTTGCGCACCCTCGACGACGGCTGGATCGCACCTCACCTCTGGCCGCTCGCCTATCCTCTGGACGGCTCCTGGCCCGAACGCACGCATGAGTGGCAGAGCCTCGCATCCGCGCTGGGGCTCATGGCAGGCGACGCAGAGCCCGTGTGGGCCACGGCGCTCCGGAACGGCAGCTCGCCGGACGCGGCACCCCTCATCGCCCTGATGCCGCACGAGGTCGACCGGGTCTTCCTCCAGAACGACCTGACGGCGATCAGCCCCGGGCCGCTCGCCCCGAGGCTCGACGCGCGGCTGCGCACGATGGCCGTGCGCGAGAGCCGCGCCCAGGCATCCGGCTATCGCTTCACCGAGGCTTCCATCGCCCGCGCCCTGAGCTCGGGCGAGACGGCCGCAAGCATGCGCGACTTCCTGAACGAGCTGTCGCTCACAGGCGTGCCGCAACCGCTCGGCTATCTCATCGACCGCGGCGCCTCTCGCCACGGCCTCATCCGCGTGACCGCGGATCCAGACACCCGCACGACCCTCGTGCGCAGCCCCGATGAGACGCTGCTGCGCACCCTCGAGGTCGATCAGTCGCTCACGGGACTCGGGCTCGTCGCGGGCGGAGGCGAGCTCCGGACCCGCGCCCCACGGGATGTCGTGTTCTGGGCGCTCTCCGACGCGCGCTACCCGGTCGTCGCCGAAAATGCGTTCGGCGAACCGCTTCGCGCCGACCGGAACCGCATCTTCGACGAGCCCGTGCCGACGGATCCCTATGGAGAGCTCATCGAGCGTCTGCGCGAGAATCAGGGCTCCGATGCCGAGGCGGCGTGGCTCGAGCGCGAGCTCACGAGCGCCATCCGAGACCGGATCGCGCTCGCAATCGTCGTCAATCTGCCCGGCGGATCGACGCGCGAACTCGTTCTCGAACCGATCGGGCTCGGAGGCGGCAGGCTCCGTGGTCGAGACACCGCCGCCGATGTCGAGCGCACGCTGCCCGTCTCCCTGATAGCGTCCGTGCGGCCCGCGTAGACTTGGCGGCTATGTCCGGCCCGCTGATTGTCCAGAGCGACCGCACGGTTCTGCTCGAGGTCGCCCATCCCGACGCCGAGGCGGCCCGCCACGCGCTCGCCGTCTTCGCCGAGCTCGAGCGCGCGCCCGAGCACATTCACACCTACCGCATCACGCGGCTCGGGCTGTGGAACGCCCGTGCCGCGGGGCACACGGCCGACGACATGCTTGCGACGCTCGACCAGTACACGCGCTTCCCCGTGCCACCGTCGGTCGCGCTCGATCTGCGTGAGACCGTCGAACGATACGGTCGCCTCACGATCGAACGCGACGCCGAGGGGCAGCTCGTCCTCCACTCCGCCGATCGTGCCGTGATCGCCGAGGTCGCGCGGAACAAGAAGATCCAGAACCTGCTCATCGGACACCCGGATCCGGAGACCTTCGTGATCGACGCGTGGGCGCGCGGGCAGATCAAGCAGGAACTGCTCAAGATCGGCTGGCCCGCGGAGGACCGCGCCGGGTACACCCCCGGCGCCCCGCACGAGATCGCCCTGGACGAGAGCGGCTGGGAGCTTCGCCCCTACCAACGCGAGGCCGTCGACACGTTCTCGAAGGACGGATCCGGCGTCGTCGTGCTGCCGTGCGGCGCGGGCAAGACCCTCGTCGGCGCGGGCGCCATGGCCGCCAACAAGACGACCACGCTGATTCTCGTCACCAACACGGTGTCGGCGCGGCAGTGGCGCGACGAGTTGCTGAAGCGCACGACGCTCACGCCGGAGGAGATCGGCGAGTACTCGGGCCAGGTTAAAAAAATACGTCCCGTCACGATCGCGACCTATCAGATCCTCACGGCCAAGCGAAAGGGCGTCTACGCGCACCTCGACGTGCTCGACGCGCTCGACTGGGGGCTCATCCTCTACGACGAGGTGCACCTGCTCCCCGCCCCGGTGTTCAAGCTGACGGCCGATCTGCAGGCGCGCCGCCGCATGGGCCTGACAGCGACGCTCGTGCGCGAGGACGGCCGCGAGGGCGACGTGTTCAGCCTCATCGGCCCAAAGCGATACGACGCGCCGTGGAAGCAGATCGAGCAGCAGGGCTACATCTCGCCCGCGGCCTGCTTCGAGGTGCGCGTCGACCTCTCCCCCGACGAGCGGCTTGAGTACGCGGCCGCCGCCGACAATGAGCGCTATCGGATCGCCGCGACCGCGCCCGAGAAGCTCGACGCGGTGCGCGACATCGTCTCGCGCCATCCCGGCGAGCAGATCCTCGTGATCGGCCAGTACCTCGATCAGTTGCAGGAGCTCAGCGACGGCCTCGGCGCGCCGCAGATCACGGGTGCCACGCCGGTCGACGAGCGCGAGCAGCTGTTCCAGGCGTTCCGCGAGGGATCCCTGAAGCTGCTCGTCGTGTCGAAGGTCGCGAACTTCTCGGTCGATCTCCCCGACGCCTCCGTGGCCATCCAGGTCTCAGGATCCTTCGGCTCGCGACAGGAGGAGGCGCAGCGCCTCGGACGCCTGCTGCGCCCCAAGTCGAACGGACACACCGCGAGCTTCTACACGCTCATCGCGCGCGACACCGTCGACCAGGAGTTCGCCCAGAACCGCCAGCGCTTCCTCGCCGAGCAGGGCTACAGCTACACGATCCTCGACGCCGAGCGGACGATCTGAACGGAATCGGCGCGGAAATTCGCGGTTCGGACACGAAATCGCCCACACCAGGTGCATTCATCGACATAATGGGGACATGACCGCAGCGCGAATCCTCGTAGTCGACGACGAACCCAACATCCGTGACCTGCTCTCGCAGAGCCTCCGCTTCGCGGGCTTCCAGGTTCGGACCGTCATCAACGGTGCCCAGACGATCTCGGCCGTTCTGGAAGAGGAACCCGACCTCATCGTCCTCGACGTGATGCTGCCCGACATGAACGGCTTCAGCGTCACCAAGCGTCTGCGCGACGCCGGATACACCGCACCCATCATCTTCCTCACGGCGAAGGACGAGACGGAAGACAAGATCAAGGGTCTCAACGTCGGCGGAGACGACTATGTCACCAAGCCCTTCAGCCTGGACGAGATCGTCGCACGCATCCAGGCCGTGCTGCGCCGCACGATGCAGACCGAGGACGAGGAATCGGTCATCCGCACGGGCGAGCTCACGATGGATCAGGACACGCACGACGTGTATGTGGGCGAGACGGCCATCGACCTCAGCCCGACCGAGTTCAAGCTTCTGCGCTACCTCATGCTGAACCCCAACCGCGTGCTCAGCAAGGCTCAGATCCTCGACCACGTCTGGGAATACGACTTCAACGGCGACGCCGGCATCGTCGAGAGCTACATCTCGTACCTGCGCCGCAAGATCGACCCGCACGCCGCCGAATCCCTGATCCAGACCAAGCGCGGCTTCGGCTACATGCTCAAGGTCGACAAGCTCTAGAGCCGAGGACACCTCCCTGGCCGCGCGAACAGACCCATTCACTCGGTGGTGGCGACGCATCAGCTTGCGCGCCAAAATCACCGGAGTGACGGTCGGCGTACTCGCGGCCGGGCTGCTCGCGGCCGGCATCGGTACCCTGCCCGTCCTGCAGGGCATGCTGCGGGCCAACATCGACTCCACGGTCGAGCAGCTCGCGGGCACCAACATCTACGAGACCCTCTTCGACGTCGAGACCGATCCGGTCACGGGTGCCCCGGTTCTCGGCGAGAAGTCATCGCCGCCCCGCACCGACTATGTCGTCGCGATCTACGACGTCGACGGCGAGCTCACGGCTGTCGCGGGCGGCACCGAAGGGTCGCGACGCTACCCCGTCTTCCCCACCACGCTGACCGTGCAGGACGCGTTCCTGAACCAGAAACAGTCGTTCCCGCTGCACGCGCTCTCGGGATCCGACTATCGCGCGGCGGCGGCACCTATCGAAGTCGCGGGCGAGAACTCGAACGCCCTGTACGCGCAGCTCGTCGCTCAGCCCGTGGGCGACGCCGACTCGTTCGTCGGCACCTATATCGTCGTCTTCACGACCATGACGGTGATCACGCTGATTCTCGGCGCGCTCGGCACGCGCTTGCTCGTGACACTCGCGTTCCGTCGGCTCGGCCAAGTCGAGGAGACCGCGATGAGCATCGCCGAGGGAGATTTCTCTCAGCGCCTCACCGAGATCGAGCCGACGACGGAGGTCGGTCGCCTCAAGATCGCCATCAACACGATGCTCGACCGCGTCGACGAGTCTTTCGCCGAACGCGACGCGACCGTCGTCAAGATGCGTCGTTTCATCGGCGACGCGAGCCACGAGCTGCGTACGCCGCTCGTCAGCGTACGCGGATACGCCGAGCTGTATCGCATGGGCGCGATGCAGACGGAGGAAGACACCGCGAAGGCGATGGAACGCATCGAGAAGGAGGCGAAACGCATGTCCTCCCTCGTGGAAGACCTGCTCTCGCTGGCCCGCCTCGACGAGCGACGCGCGCTCGAGATCGTCGAGGTCGATCTGAGACGGGTCGCGAGCGATGCGGCACTCGACGTCCGCGCGGCGGATCCGTGCCGCCAGGTGAAGGTCATCGACACGACCTTCGAGGCCATCACGGGGCCCGTGGACGTCCTCCCGAGCAGTGAGACGGCCGCTCTCCCAGACGAGCCCCCGGCGACGACCGCTCCCCTGCCGGTGCAGAAGAAGGAGACCGCGACGGGGCTGCTGAACGTCATCACGACGAGCACAGCCGCCCTGAGCCGTGCGAGCCGAAAGCGCCGTAAGGCCCCGACCGACGAAGCGCAGCGGCCGACTCCCGCCGTCGATTTCTCGGGTCCCGAGCAGGGCAAGGCCATCGACATGCCCCCGATCGTCATCGGCGCCGAAGAGCCCATCCAGCAGGTCGTCGCGAACCTGCTGGGCAACGCCCGGCGCTACAGCGGCCCCGATGCCCCCATCGAGCTCGAGGTGGGTGTCGAGCCGGCCACTCGCATGGGTTGGATCGCCGTGGTCGACCACGGCGAGGGCATCCCGGCCGAGATCCGCGAGAAGATCTTCGAGCGCTTCTGGCGCGCGGACACCTCGCGCACGCGCGAGACGGGCGGATCCGGTCTCGGCCTCGCGATCGTATCGTCGATCGTCGAGCGCCTGGAGGGCCGCGTCGAGGTCGTCGAGACGCCGGGCGGCGGGGCGACCTTCCGCGTGTCCTTCCCTCTCGCATAGGCCGGTCAACGCGTCCACAGGCGCGCTTTCGCGGAAGTTGTCCCCCGCTCGTCGCTCGAGCGAGCGCGCCGCCGTGCGCGGCTCCTAACGTGGTGCTCACCACCAGAAAGGAGCCATCTCATGGCACAGTTCACCGTCGACAGCGACAGCCTCCTTCACACGAAGTCGGAGGTCGCGCAGGGATCCGAGCGCCTGCGCGCCGACGTGGCCTACATCATGGGCCGCGTGCACTATCTCGAGGGCACCTGGCAGGGCGCCGCCTCGCAGGCGTTCCAGGGGCTTGCCGCCGAGTGGCAGTCGCTGCACCTCCAGGTCGAGGAGGCGCTGAACGACCTCGCGCGTCGGCTCGAAGTCGCCGGTACCGGGTACCAGCAGGTCGAGCACGACGTCGCCGGCATGTTCCGCTAGGGAGACGAAGAACCGGCCCCTCTCCCGAAGGAGAGGGGCCGGTTCTCTGCGTCAGCGCTGGATCAGAAGTCCATGCCGCCGTCGGCCGGGGCGGCCGGAGCAGCCGGAGCCGGCTTCTCGGCGACGACGGCCTCGGTCGTCAGGAACAGACCGGCGATCGATGCGGCGTTCTGCAGGGCCGAACGCGTCACCTTGGCCGGGTCGATGATGCCCGCGGCGAGCATGTCGACGTACTCACCCGTGGCGGCGTTGAGGCCCTGTCCCGAGGGGAGCTCGGCGACCTTCGCGGCCACGACGCCCGGCTCGAGGCCGGCGTTGAGGGCGATCTGCTTCAGCGGAGCCTCGATGCCGATGCGAACGATCTTCGCACCCGTTGCCTCGTCACCGTCGAGCTCGAGCTTGTCGAACGCAGTCGTCGCGGCCTGAATCAGGGCGACACCACCGCCGGGGACGATGCCCTCTTCGACGGCCGCCTTCGCGTTGCGGACGGCGTCCTCGATGCGGTGCTTGCGCTCCTTGAGCTCGACCTCGGTTGCAGCGCCCGCCTTGATGACGGCGACGCCGCCGGCGAGCTTCGCGAGGCGCTCCTGGAGCTTCTCACGGTCGTAATCGCTGTCGGTCGCCTCGATCTCACGGCGGATCTGGGTCACGCGACCCTCGATCTGGCCGGCGTCACCAGCACCCTCGACGATGGTCGTCTCGTCCTTGGTGACGATGACCTTGCGGGCGCGGCCGAGCAGGTCGAGGTCCGTGTTCTCGAGCTTGAGGCCCACCTCTTCGGTGATGACCTGGCCGCCCGTGAGGATCGCGATGTCCTGCAGCTGAGCCTTGCGGCGGTCGCCGAAGCCCGGAGCCTTGATGGCAACGGCCTTGAAGATGCCGCGGATCTTGTTCAGCACGAGCGTCGCGAGGGCTTCGCCCTCGACGTCCTCCGCGATGATGACGAGCTCGCGGCCCGCCTGCATGACCTTCTCGACGACGGGAAGAAGATCCTTGATGTTCGAGATCTTCTGGTTTGCGAGGAGGATGTACGGGTCCTCGAACACGGCCTCCTGGCGGTCGGGGTCCGTGACGAAGTAGGGGTTCAGGTAGCCCTTGTCGAAGCGCATACCCTCGGTCAGCTCGAGCTCGGTGCCGAAGGCCTGAGCCTCCTCGACCGTGACGACGCCCTCCTTGCCGACCTTGTCGATGGCCTCGGCGATCAGCGAGCCGATCTCCGTGTCAGCGGCCGAGATCGACGCGGTCGCGGCGATCTGGTCCTTGGTCTCGATCTCGCGGGCGTTCGCCTGAAGCTCGGCGATGACGGCCGCAACGGCCTTCTCGATACCGCGCTTGAGGCTCACGGGGTCGGCGCCGGCGGCGACGTTGCGGAGGCCCTCGCGCACGAGCGCCTGAGCGAGCACCGTAGCCGTCGTCGTACCGTCACCGGCGACGTCGTCGGTCTTCTTGGCGACCTCCTTGACGAGCTCCGCACCGATCTTCTCGTACGGGTCGTCGAGCTCGATCTCCTTAGCGATCGACACACCGTCGTTCGTGATCGTGGGCGCGCCCCACTTCTTCTCCAGAACGACGTTGCGGCCGCGCGGGCCGAGCGTCACCTTGACGGCGTCGGCCAGCTGGTTGAGGCCGCGCTCGAGGCCGCGACGGGCCTCCTCGTCGAAAGCGATCATCTTTGCCATGTGTGTTCGTCCCTCCCGGACGTAAGGCCTGTGTTCTTTAGCACTCACCGATAGCGAGTGCTAAAAGCATTCTGGCACTCGACCCTTGTGAGTGCAAACCGCGGGACGGATTATTCGGCGACGCGGTCGAGGCCGACCACGACCGTGAAGCCACCCTCGCTCTGCGCGGCGAACTCTTCACTCTGCGAAACCTCGGCGCCGCCGATGGCCTCCGCGACGCCGCGGGCCCGCGCGCGGTCGGCCTCGGACACGTAGAACACCGTCGTGGTCTCGAAGTCGGTGGTGTCGGAGTCGAAGGTCGCGACGAGGTCGTCGGCCCACCCCGCGGAGATCAGCTGCGCCTCGACGGCGTCGGCGGCGTCGGGCGACGCGGTGCCGTTCAGCACGACCACGAACGCGCTCGTATCGAGCTCGGGCTCGACGTCCGCGGGCGTCGACGCCGCGGGAGCCTCAGGGACGTCGATCGTGCCCGTGTTCGAGAGCGCGAGGAAGGCGAAGATGCCGCCGCCCGTCAGCACGATGACCGTCAGCAGCCACCAGAGCAAGGTGACCAGCCAGTGCAGGCGAGGTCGGGGCGCTCGGTGCGCGCCGACGCGCGACGGATCGCGAGGGATCTCGTCGAAGCGGTCGCGCGGAAAATTGTGCTTCGGCATCCGGGTCATTCTATCGACGGATCCCTATCGACTAGCGCAAGAGGTTCGCCCTACGGGACGAGCCGTTCTCGCGCATGCGCCGCAACCGCCCGATGAGCATCGGCGCATATGCCAGGGCCGCGGGGTCCTCGACCAGCCGCCCGAGCATCTGGTAGTACCTCGCGGGCTCGATCTGGAGGCGCGCACGGATCGCGTCTTCCTTGGCGGGGCTGTGCGCGGGCCACTCTTCTTCGAAGTCGAGGATCGCGCGCGCCCGCTCGCTCAACACGGTGCTCATCCCCCGAGGCTATCCCGCCGAACGAACAAGCTTTCGCCGAACGGACATGAAATAACGTAGGCGTTCGCGCAAAGCTTGTTCGTTCGGCGTCAGAGAGCCGCGATCCAGCCGCCGAGCGGATCCACCTCCGCGAGCGGGCGACCGTCGATGGCGAGTAGGAAGCCTTGGTTGTCCTCCGGGACCGAATCCCATGCGTCGTGGACGGCCGCCTGGTCGATGGTGATCCAGCGCGCGGGCAGCCCGCGGATCGTCTCGATCAATCTTCCGCGCGCCTCGCGTGGGATGTGCGGCAGCACGCCCGGGGTCGTGATCACGATCGTCGCTCCCCCAGGCGCCTGCGCGACGAGGTCGGCAAGCACTCCCGGAGCGGAGGCGTCGCCCGCGATCAGAAGGGGCGGATCCGCTGCCGCAATGTCGAGCGCGGCCTCGATCCGACGCGCACGCTCGGTCTCACCGGGCCACACGAGGCCCGAGATCCAGGCGCGATCCCGTGGGTCTCTCGCGTCGCGCGGCTGAACGTCGATACCCGCGCGCCACACGATCTCGGGCAGGCGGGAGGGGCCGGAGATGTCGCCGCGCAGTTCGCTCTCCAGCTCGACATCGCCGCCTCCGAGCCGCGGACCGTCGCCGAAACGATACGCATAGCGGTCGGGGAACAGGCACAGACCCGCGGACGCGCCGACCTCGATGAGCGCGATCGGTCCGCGCACGCGCGACAGCGCAAGCGTCAACGGCGCGCAGCGCAGCGGCTCGTTCGTCTGAGTCGAGCGCGCGGCGCACTCGGCGACGACGCGCTCGGCGTTCGCGCGGACGAAGGTCCTCCATTCGGCATAGCCACCCTCGCCGGATCCGAGCATGCGGGTGACGGCGAACACGACGGGCGGCTGCCGGTGAGGCGACGGCAGCGACGCGAGGATGCCGAGGATCTCGTCGTCGCCCGCGACCCCCGCGGCCCATTCCCGATAGACCTCGCTCCGCCCCGGCGCCTCGCTTGCGGCGAAGCGCTCGTATCGTGCCCGGGTGTCATCGATATCGCTCACCCATCCATCCTGCCGGAAGGGTTACGGCGTGTGTCCCGAGCGGGAATAGAAACGATCGGTGCGGCGTAATGTGTTCGTATGGGATACGACGTCGAGAAAACCGAAGAGGAGTGGCGCGCCGAGCTCACTCCCGAACAGTACGCGGTGCTCCGCGAGCAGGGCACCGAGCGTGCATGGACCGGCGAACTCCTCGACGAGGATCGCGCCGGCATCTACACCTGTGCCGCCTGCGGCGCCGAGCTCTTCAAGAGCGGCACGAAGTTCGACTCGCACTGCGGCTGGCCGAGCTTCTATGAGTCGGTCAACCCCGAAGCGGTGCAGCTGCTCGAAGACAACAGCCTCGGCATGGAACGCACCGAGGTGCGTTGCGCGAGGTGCGGCGGCCACCTCGGCCACGTCTTCCCCGATGGTTTCGGCACCCCCACGGGCGACCGCTACTGCATGAACTCGCTGTCGCTCAACTTCCAGGCGGAAGAGGAGTAAGCGAGGCGACAAGAATGGCCACCCGCGTCGAGCGGGTGGCCATTCTTATTGTCGCTAGCGCTTCGAGGCGCGATACCCGGCGCGTTCAGCGTCGGCTGCCGTACGGAAGCACTCCTCGGGCTTCGTGCGGTCGTAGTACTGGCCGCCCGGGACGTGGTAGATCCCGCTATCAGCGTTGCCCTTCACCGGATAGCCTTCCGGGCAGTTGTAACCCTGCCCCGGAGCGTTCGGCGCGGGGGCCGGCTTCGGCGCAGGAGCGGGCTTCGGGGCCGGCTTCGGCGCGGGCGGACCCGAGGGCTGCGGCGCGGATCCGCCGGTTGTCGGCGAGTACATCGCGATGCCCTCGTAGCTCCAGTTGCGGTCACCCCGACGCAGGGCGTCGGCCTCACCCTTGTTGGCCGTGTAGAAGTGCTTGCCGAACTTCGACGACCAGAAGCGGTATACGGGCTCCGTGCCCGCCGCGCCGGGCTCCGCGGTGCAGAATGCGGCGCCCTCGTAGGACCAGTTCTTGTCGGTGCGGCGCACCTTGTCCGACTCCGACCTGTTGGTCGTGAAGAAGTGCGACTCGAACTTGCTGGACCAGAAGCGGTACACCGCGACTGTGCCGGCCTGGCAGCCGCCGTTCACGGTGGGCCAGACCCGGAAGTCCTGGCTCTCGTATGTCCAGTTCGGGTCGTTCGAGTAGATGCTCTGCGCCTCACCCTGGCTCACCGTGTAGAAGTGCGCGTTGTCGAACTTCGCGCTCCAGAAACGATAAACGGGGCGGCTGTCGGCGGCACGGGCCGCGGTCGCGTCAAGCTGCTCGGCCGAGATCTCGGGGATCTCGTCGTCAGCGTACGAGGGGACGGTCGGAAGGAGGAGCGCTGCGGCGAGTGCTGTGATGCCGAGCAGCTTCGATGCGAGACGACGCATGGGCGGAATGCCTTTTCGGTTTTTGGGCAGGAAGAACCCCAGCAAATATTCTGGGATTCCTTAGATCGTACCCAATTCGTCTCACGGCCGTGTCGCGCGCTCCTGCGCCGGGCTGGCGAAGCGGTAGGCGCCTTCGTGTTGCGGGAGATCGGCCGGAGCCGTCGTCGCCCAGAACTCGGCCGCAAAGGCCTCGCCGCGGGTCACGACGGCCGCTGTGACGAGTTCGAGATAGCGCGAGGGAAGCGTGCGATTCCGCGTCGCCCGATGTTGGGCGCGGCCCATGAAGGCGAGGACCGGCCCGTCGAGTGAGGCCCCGGTCGACACGAGCGCAGTCACGTCCACGGCGTCGTACTGAGCCTCGCGTGCCTCGAGGATGCGCAGTTCCTCGGCCGAGACGCGCAACAGAGCGCCGAGCACCGCGGATCCCTGATCCGGCTGGACGTCGAGAAACGCGCCCGTCGCGCGGGTGCCGTCGTCGAAGACGACCGGCACCCCGATCCCCCAATCGCGCCGATGCCCGCCGAGGCGGGCCGCCGGGAGCGCCGTTACCTCGCGCCCGAGCGAGCGCGCCGCGCTCGCGGGCGAGACGAGGGATCCGTACCCGAAAACGTACATGTGGTGCTCCCAACGGTAACGTCTTCGAACGCCCCGTCCTTCGACAGGCCTCCGTCGCTCCGATTGAGGGCGCAGGCGCTGTCCGCGTCATTCAATCGTCTGTGCCGCCTGAGGGGTTCGAACCCACGACCCCCTGTTTACAAGACAGGTGCTCTACCAGCTGAGCTAAGGCGGCGTCGGCCCGGGAATCGGGCCAGGAAGTATCCTACTCGGATTCTTCCTTGTCAACGCCACCGTAGTACTGCTCGCTCTGCAGCGTCAGCAGGAACTGACTGAAGTCAGCGGGGTCGTCGAGACCGCCCTCGTACTTCTGGTGGTCGGCGAGCACGATCGGCTCCGTGACGCGGATCCCGTCGGTGCCCTCGAGGTCGCTGTCGGTCGCACGCGTGGTCGCCTCGCCGATCCACGGGGCGTAGGTGTGATCGGAGATGCACTCATCGAGCCCGGGCGCGCCGGAATCGGCGGCGACCTTCGCGAGTTCCTCGTCGGTCGGCCCCTCCGTGCCGATCTCGGGCTGGGCGGACAGCAGCGCGGTGTTGAACGCACGGAACGCTTCGGGCTTCTCCGAGACGACGCACATCGCGGCGGCCGCGGCACGGGTCGAATACTGCGATCCGTTCGACTCGTTGGGCATCAGCGAGAGCGGGTGGTACGTGACCGTGACGACGCCCTCGTCGAGCAGCTCGTAGATCTGCGGGGCGAGGTTCTGTTCGATCACGCCGGCCTCGGGCGCCATGTAGTCGAGGTAGATGTCGATCGCGATCGGCTCGTCGGCCAGCTCGGGGCGCTCGTCTTCGGGAATCGTCGAGAGCACGTCGACGCCGTCCCCCGTGAGGTTCTGGGGCTCGACAACGGGACGGTCGAGTTCCGGGGTCACGGTCTTCCAGACCCACCAGCCCGCCGCGCCGACGACCGCGACGATCACGATCGCGATCAGCACGCGCTTGACCCACTTCAGGGCGTGGATCCGTGTGTTGACCTTCTTGGCCTGTGCTCGCACGGCGTCGCGCCGCTCGTTGCCCACATCGTTGCTCATCGATAGCCCCCTCCTGGTACCCCGGAGATCATAGTGAGACCCGCTGTGAATCGCCCTCTGCCGAAACGTATGACATACTGAGCGAGCACCCAATGACGGGTGCGCGGAGAGCTTCGGTTCCTCGCTCATTCACAAAGGATCGTCCGGCACGTACCTGCCGGTGAAGGAGAAGCAGTTATGGCAACTGTGACGTTTGACAACGCGACCCGTGTCTACCCGGGCGGTACCCGTCCGGCTGTCGACAAGATCAACCTCGAGATCGCCGACGGCGAGTTCCTGGTCCTGGTCGGCCCCTCGGGTTGCGGTAAGTCGACGACGCTGCGTATGCTCGCGGGCCTCGAAGAGGTCAACGACGGTGCGATTCGCATCGGTGACCGTGACGTCACCGACGTTCCGCCGAAGGACCGCGACATCGCGATGGTGTTCCAGAACTACGCGCTCTACCCGCACATGACGGTTCGCGACAACATGGGCTTCGCGCTCAAGATCGCCGGCGTCAGCAAGGAAGAGCGCAACAAGCGCGTGGAAGAGGCTGCGAAGCTCCTCGACCTCGAGCCCTACCTCGACCGCAAGCCGAAGGCCCTCTCGGGTGGTCAGCGTCAGCGTGTTGCGATGGGTCGCGCTATCGTCCGCGAGCCCCAGGTGTTCCTCATGGACGAGCCGCTGTCGAACCTCGACGCGAAGCTCCGCGTGCAGACGCGTACGCAGATCGCGTCGCTGCAGCGTCGTCTCGGTGTCACCACCGTGTACGTCACGCACGACCAGACCGAGGCCCTCACCATGGGCGACCGCATCGCGGTTCTGAAGGACGGCATCCTTCAGCAGGTCGGTTCGCCGCGCGACCTCTACGAGACGCCGCAGAACGACTTCGTCGCCGGCTTCATCGGTTCGCCCGCAATGAACCTGTTCCCTGCGAAGGTCTCGGGTGACAACGTTCAGATCGGTTCGCGAATTGTTCCGGTTCCGCATGACGTTCAGAGCGCGACGGGTGACACCGTCACCGTGGGCGTGCGCCCCGAGGACTTCACGGTCGTTCCGGCGGCCGAGGGCGGCCTCGAGGTCAAGGTGAACCTCGTTGAGGAGCTCGGTTCGGACGGTTACCTGTACGGTACCGCCGTGATCGACGGCAACGACACCGAGATCGTGGTCCGTGTGGACGGCCGCGACCACCCGGTCGCCGGTGACGTCGTCACGATCGCCCCGCACCCGACGCGCGTGCACGCGTTCGACGCGTCGACCGGTGAGCGCCTCGCGCTGAAGTAAGCGGTAGCACCCAAAAGGGCCTTCCCACTCGAGAGTGGGAAGGCCCTTTTGCTGTAGCGTGCTATTCGCCCTGCGCCTGACGCATCGTCGACACCTGATAGAGCGCGACCGACGCGGCGATACCGGCGTTGAGCGACTCGGTCGCCGACGAGATCGGGATCGAGACGATCTGGTCGCAGTTCTCGGTGACGAGGCGCGAGAGGCCATCGCCCTCGCTGCCGATGACGATCAGCAGCGGGCGGTCGGCCAGCTCGATCTCGGGCATCTGCACGTCGCCGCCGCCGTCGAGGCCGAGCACGAAGACGCCCTGCTTCTTGAACTCCTTGATGATGTTCGTGAGGTTCGGGGCCATCGCGACGGGGATGCGCGCCGCGGCGCCCGCGCTCGTCTTCCACGCGGCCGAGTTCAGGCCCGCCGAACGACGCTGCGGGATGATGACGGCCTGGCCGCCGAACGCCGCGGTCGAGCGGATGATCGCGCCGAGATTGCGCGGGTCGGTGACGCCGTCGAGCGCGACGAACAGCGGCTTCTCGCCACGGTTCACGACCTGCTCAAGCACGTCCTGCGGGTGCGGGTACTCGTACGGCGGCACCTTGAGCGCGACGCCCTGGTGCACCCCGTCGAAGCCGGCCATGCGGTCGAGCTCGGGGCGGGTGACCTCGAGGATCGGCACATCGCCGTTCTTCGCGAGCGCGATCATCTCCTTGACGCGGTCGTCCATCTCGACGCGGTGCGCGATGTAGAACGCCGTCGCCGGGATCTTCGTGCGCAGCGCCTCGAGCACGCTGTTGCGCCCCGTCACGTACTCGTTGTCGTCGTTGGGGCGACGGCGCGGGGCGGCGGCGCGCTGCGGCCGCTTCGCCGCGGCGCGCTCGGCGAGCTGCTTCTGCTTGTAGGCCTTGTGGTAGGTGCGGTCCTCGGCCTTCGGCGTCGGCCCGCGGCCCGCGAGTCCGCGCTTGTTCTTGCCGCCCGTACCCTTGGGCGCGCCCTTCTTGCCCTTAGCGGCGCCGGGCCGTCCTGGCTTAGCCATCGATGCTCCAATGTGTTCCGGATGGGGTGTCTTCAAGGGCGATGCCGGCCGCAGCGAAGGTGTCGCGCAGACGGTCGGCGGTCGCCCAGTCCTTCTCCGCGCGCGCGGTCTGCCGCTGCGCGAGAAGGTTATCGACCAGGGCGCCGAGCGCTCGGTCGGAGGATCCCGAGGAAGCCGCAGCACTCACAGAAAGAGGCAACCCCAGCACGTCCATCATGCCGATCACAGCTGAGAGAGCGCCCGCGGCGGCCTCGCGATCGCCCGCATCGAGCGCCGTGTTGCCGGCTCGCACGGTCTCGTGCACGACGGCGAGCGCCTGCGGGATCCCGAGATCGTCGTCCATCGCGCTCGCGAACTCCTCCGGGATCCGCGCGGCGGGCCGTTCGCCGACCTCGCGCAGACCGCGGTCGGCGAAGCCCTCGATACGATCGAGGGCGCTAGCGGCTTCGGTGAGCGCTTGCTCGGAGACGTCGAGGCTCGAGCGGTAGTGGGCCGCCGCGAGCGCATAACGGATCACCCGTGCGGGCTGCTTCTCGAGCAGCTCGCTCGCGAGGATGAAGTTGCCGAGCGACTTCGACATCTTCTGGCCGTTCACGGTCACGAGACCGTTGTGCACCCAGTAGCGCGCGAAGCCGTGGCCGGCGGCGGTCGACTGCGCGAGTTCGTTCTCGTGGTGCGGGAAACGCAGGTCGAGGCCGCCTCCGTGAATGTCGAACTCATCGCCGAGGTAGCGGCGCGACATGGCGGAGCATTCGATGTGCCAGCCGGGGCGACCGGGCCCCCAGGGCGAAGGCCACGACGCCGTCTCGGGCTCGCCGGCCTTCGTCGCCTTCCAGAGTGCGAAGTCGTGGGCATCGCGCTTGCCACGCAGATCGGCGTCCGCGTCGGGGTCCATCTCGTCGGGCTTCTGGCGCGTGAGGGCGCCGTACTCGGGCCACGATCGCACGTCGAAGTAGACATCGCCCTCCGACGCGTAGGCGTGTCCGCGCTCGATGAGCGATGCGATGAGATCCTGCATCTGGTCGATGGATCCGGTCGCCCGCGGCTCGTATGTCGGCGGCAGGATACCGATCGCATCGTTCACCGCGGTGAACTCGCGTTCGACGCGGTACGCAAGCGCCCACCAGGGCTCGGCGTCGGTCGCGTTCGCGAGGGTCTTGTCGTCGATGTCGGTGACGTTGCGCACGAAGGTCACGCGGCCATAGCGGTGCTCGAGCCAGCGGCGCAGCAGGTCGAATGCGAGCGACGCCCGCAGGTGCCCGATGTGCGGCCCCGACTGCACGGTCGGACCACACACGTACATCGTGACGTTCTGCTCGTCGAGGGGAGAGAACTCGCGAAGCGCCTGGGCGCGGGTGTCGTACAGCCTAAGAGTCACGTAGTAAGCCTACGCGGGCACGACCATCGCGACGGCGAAGACCTGCACGCCCTCCGTGCGCCCCGTAAAGCCCAGCCCGTCGGTCGTCGTCGCCGACACGGAGACGGGTGCGCCGAGCGCGGCGGTGAGAGCGGCCTCGGCCGCGATCCGACGCGGGGCGAACTTGGGCCGTTGCGCCTGCATCTGCACGGACACGTTGCCGATGCGCCAGCCGGCATCGGCAAGGATCCGTGCCGTCTCCCCGAGGAACGCGTCGGCGTGCGCGCCCGCGAACTCGGGGCGTGCGGTGCCGAAGTGAGTTCCGATATCGCCGAGGCCGGCGGCGTTCAGCACCGCGTCGACGATCGCATGGGCGACGGCGTCGCCGTCGGAGTGCCCCGACAGGGCCGGTTCCCCCGGCCATTCGAGCCCGGCGAGCCAGAGGGTTCCCTCTCCCCCGAAGGCGTGAACGTCGGTTCCCACGCCGACGCGCGGCAGGAGCGGTTGCCGGGCGTCTCGGATCCTGTCGGCCATCTCGGATTCGTCCCCTGCTTCGTCGGTCGTCGGCTGATCCTGAGACGCTCGGCGAACCAGGTCGCGGGCGCGGGCCAGATCCGAGGGCGTCGTGATCTTGAAGCTGTCCTCGGATCCGGAGACACGGTGCACCGGCAGGCCCGCCTCTGCGACCACGGCGGTGTCGTCGGTGAAGTCTGTCGTCGCGTTCGCGTAGGCGTCCATGAGCGCGCGGCGCGGGAAGCCCTGCGGCGTCTGCGCCGCGGCGAGCTCCGTGCGGTCGACGCTCGCGACGATGTCGTCGCCCACCGTGCGCTTGATGGTGTCGACGACGTCAAGCACCGGCAGCACGCCGTGGCCGGTGGCGCGTACGGCATCGGCGACGCGGTCGATGACTTCGGGAGGCGTCAGCGCCCGTGCCGCATCGTGCACGAGCACCGTCTCCACACGGGGGTCAAGCACGGCGAGCCCGGCCGCGACCGAGCGCTGGCGGGTGGGTCCGCCCGCCACGACCGAGACGCATTCGGCCGCGGATCCCGCCTCGGCGAGCACCGCCTCGCGCGCCTCATCGAGGTGCGTCTCGGGCGCGACGACGACGACCTGTGCGGGCCTCGCGCGGAACACGCCACGCAGGCAGTGTCGCAGGATCGAGGCGTCGTCGATCGCGACGAAGGCCTTCGGTTCTACCGCACCCAGGCGGGTGCCGCTGCCCGCGGCGACGACCACGATTGCGGTATCGATATCGTTCATGCTCACCTTATGAAAATAGCCGCCCCGCACCGGACAACGGTGCGGGGCGGCTCACGCGCGAGGGACTACGCCTGCGCGACGTCCTGTGCGAGGGTCTCGTCGAGAATCTTCGCGGCCTCTTCCTCGGAGACATGCTTCGCGAGCGCGACCTCGGATTCGAGCACTTGACGTGCCTTCGCGAGCATGCGCTTCTCACCGGCGGACAGCCCGCGATCCTGATCGCGGCGCCAGAGGTCGCGCACGACCTCGCTGACCTTGATCACGTCGCCCGAGGCGAGCTTCTCGAGGTTCGCCTTATAACGACGCGACCAGTTAGTGGGTTCTTCGGTGAACGGCGCCTGGAGCACCTCGAAGACCTCGTTCAGCCCGCCCTCGTCGATGACGTCGCGGACACCGACCAGGTCGACGTTCTCAGCGGGAACCTCGATGACCAGGTCGCCCTGCGTCACGTTGAGCTTGAGGTACGTCTTCTCCTCGCCCTTGATGACTCGAGTCTTGACCTCGGTGATGGTTGCGGCCCCGTGGTGGGGATAGACGACAGTTTCGCCGACCTCAAAAAGCATATGGATTACGTCCTTCCCAGCGACACCTAGTTTACCACAGCGCAATGTGTACTAGGATTACGCGCCTCTTCGGACGCTCCATCCGACGGCAGCATTCAGCCGCACCCGATAAGATGACGTCGGCCCGCCTCCCGTGCGGGAAACGCACCACCTGGAGGATCCGTGAAATCGCGCATCATCGCGTCCCTCGCCGCTGCTGGCGCCGTGCTTCTGACCGCCACGGGTTGTGGAATGGTCGCGCAGCAGGCGACGACCATCGAGTACACCGCTTCCGACGGCGTCAACCTGCCGCACACCGATGCTCCCGGCCTCGACGTCCGCAATGCCTTCATCGTCGCCGATGCCGACGGCAAGCAGGGCAACTTCATTGCCGTGCTGGCGAACAAGACCGACGCCGACCAGACTCTCGGCCTCGACTGGGACGGCGGCAGCGCCTCGATCACCGTCAAGGCCGGCGACACCCTGCGCCTCGGCGCGAAGGACGCTCCCGAGCTTCTCGACGGCATCGACGCGAAGCCCGGCTCGACACTCGTCGTGCATGCCCAGCCCGGCGACGCGGACGGCGTGGAGATCAACCTCCCCGTCATGAGCAACTGCCTCACCGAGTACAGCGACCTCGCGCCGAACGACGCGTTCGACGCCGCGGCCTGCGAGCCCGTCTCGATGGGCGGCGGGCACGGCGAGGAGTAAACCTCCGGCGCATGAAAAATGGGATCCCCACTCGGGGATCCCATTTTTCATGCGCCGTGATCAGGCCTCGATGTCGCCCAGATCCTCGTCGGCGCCCGACCAGTCGCCGGTCGCGAGGTAGATGACCTTCTTCGCGACCGAGACGGCGTGATCGGCGAAACGCTCGTGGTAGCGGCTCGCGAGAGTCGCGTCGATCGCGTGCGGGATCTCGCCGCCGAACGAGTCTCCGAGCACGCGCTCGTAGACGCTCGCGTGCAGCTCGTCGATCTCGTCGTCGGTGTCCCGGATCTCCATCGCGTACTTCAGATCCTGCGTGCGGAGCAAGGTGGTGAGCGTGCGTGCGACCTCGACGTCGAGCTGCCCCATGCGCTCGAAAACGGGCATGAGGCCGGCAGGGATCGCGCGCTCGGGGTACCGCGAACGCACGAGCTGCGCGATGTGGTCGGCGAGGTCGCCCATGCGCTCGAGCGAGGCGCTCGCGCGGAGCGCCGACACGATGACGCGCAGGTCGTGCGCGACGGGCTGCTGCATGGCGAGGGTCTCGATCGCGATCTCGTCGGTCGTGAGGACGAGCTGATCGATGTGGTCGTCGTTTGCAATGACCTCTTCTGCCAGCGCGACATCGCGGGTGGCGAAGGCGCGGGTCGCCTTCTCGATCGCCTCGGCGACGAGCTCGGAGATCTCGACGAGTCGGTTCTGGATATCTTCGAGTGTCTCGTGGAACACTTCACGCATGATGGGCACCCTTTCGTGTGTCCGCGGATCGCGCGACGCTTCGAGCGCCCCGCGCGGCGAGCCCAATTCTGATTCCCGAAGGTTAACGAACGGTGGAGCGATGATGAATTCGGCGCGCTCAACCGGGCGATATCCGTTAGTTCATCAGCGTGTCAGCTCGCGTCCACGTAATCTGGAATTATGCCCGGATCCCTGCTCGCCATCTTCGTCGGGATCGCGATCGGCACGCTCGTCACCCTCGTCATCGTCGGCGCGTTCCGGCTCCGCGCCCGAGCGGCAGCGACCGCGAATCCGCAGATCCCGACCGCCGTCACCGCAATGCTCGACGTGCTCGAGGACGCCGCCGTCGTGACCGACGCATCCGGCGTCGTTCTCGCCGCGTCCCCCTCCTCGCGCTGGCTCGGCGCCGTCGCCGGGAAACACCTGGCGCAGGAGGAACTCCGGGAGCTGATGAAGCAGGCGCGTCGAAGCGGCCGCTCGCCCGCGCAGACGATGCGGATCCGCGTGAGTCGCGTCTCGAGCGACACGCGCCTTGTCATCGGCCGCGCGGCCGCGATCAGTGAGGAGTTCATCGCCATCTTCGTGCGCGACATCTCCGAGCAGGAGCGCGTGCAGCAGATGCGGCAGGACTTCATCCAGAACACGAGCCACGAACTCAAGACGCCCGTCGGCGCGATCGGCCTGCTCGCCGAAGCGCTCGTCATGGCGGCTGACGACCCGGATCAGGTGCGGCATTTCTCGGAACGAGTCTCAGCCGAGGCCGACCGCCTCGGCCAGCTGACGGCACGCATCATGAACCTGTCGCGTCTGCAGGCGGCCGATGAGCTCATCGACGTGAGCGACGTCTCGATCGACGATGTCGTCGCCCGCACCGTCGACGCGCATGCAACGACCGCCCGCGCCGCCGACGTCGAGATCATCACGGGTGGCCAGCACGGCGTCCACGTGCACGGCGACGCGCGCGTGCTCATCGAGGCGCTCAGCAATCTTCTGTCGAACGCGATTGCGTACTCCCCCGAGGGGTCCCACGTCGGCATCGGCGTGAAACACGAGGGCGAGATCGTCGAGATCGCCGTCACCGACCAGGGCCTCGGTATCTCCGAGGCCGACCAGAAGCGCATCTTCGAGCGCTTCTATCGCGCCGACCAGGCGCGATCCCGCCACACCGGCGGAACCGGACTCGGCCTGTCCATCGTGAAGCATGCGATCCAGCGACACGGCGGCGAGGTGCGGCTGTGGTCGCGCGAGGGGCAGGGATCGACGTTCACGATCCGCTTGCCCGTCGGCGGGCCCCTGACGGGCACGATGCCGGTCAAGCCCGACAAGAAGAAAAAGAAGCTGAAGGACAAGAAGAAGCGCGCCGCCGATCGTGCGGCGAAGCGAAAGGATAGCCCCGCATGACCCGCGTGCTGCTTGTAGAAGACGAACCCGACCTCGCGGATCCCCTCGCGTACCTGCTCGGACGCGAAGGCTTCGAGGTCGAGATCGCAGACGACGGCGAGAAGGCCCTGCGGCTGTTCCAGGAGCAGGGCGCCGACGTGATCCTGCTCGACCTCATGCTCCCCGGCATCCCGGGAACCGAGGTGTGCCGCCAGATCCGGGCCCACAGCCAAGTGCCGATCGTGATGCTGACGGCGAAGGACTCGGAGGTGGATATCGTCGTGGGCCTCGAGCTGGGCGCCGACGACTACGTCACGAAGCCGTATTCGTCGCGCGAGCTTCTTGCGCGCATGCGCGCCGTGCTGCGGCGCTCGGCGCAGCCGGAAGAGGATTACGAGGAGCACGTGCTCGAGGGCGGCCGCGTCACGCTCGACATCGACCGTCACACCGTTGCGGTCGACGGCGAGCAGATCAGCATGCCGCTCAAGGAGTTCGAGCTCCTCGAACTGCTCATGCGCAACACGGGCCGCGTGCTCACCCGCGGGCAGCTGATCGACCGCGTGTGGGGGTCCGACTACTTCGGAGACACGAAGACGCTCGACGTGCACATCAAGCGCATCCGCTCGCGCATCGAGGAGACCCCGTCCAAGCCCACCATGCTCGTCACGGTGCGCGGCCTCGGGTATCGATTCGAGGGCTAAGGAACGGAAAAAGGATGGGATCCCCGAGGGGATCCCATCCTTTTTCCGTTGGGGCTTACTTGCCCTGGTTGGCGACCGCGGCGGCGCCGGCTGCAGCTGCCTCGGGGTCGAGGTAGCGGCCCGGGCCCGTGGGGACCAGGTTCTCGTCGAGCTCGTACACGAGCGGGATGCCCGTGGGGATGTTGAGCGCGGCGATGTCGTCGTCGCTGATGCCCTCGAGGTGCTTCACGAGCGCGCGGAGCGAGTTCCCGTGCGCGGCGACCATGACGGTCTTGCCCGACTTCAGGTCGGCGGCGATATCGCTCTCCCAGTAGGGCAGCAGGCGGTCGATCACGAGAGCGAGCGACTCGGTCGCGGGCAGCTCGCCGTCGATGCCCGCGTAGCGCGGGTCGTGCGTCTGCGCGAACTCGTTGTCGGCGTCGATCGCGGGCGGCGGCACGTCGAACGAGCGGCGCCACTCCATGAACTTCTCCTCGCCGAACTCGGCGAGCGTCTGGGCCTTGTCCTTGCCCTGCAGCGCGCCGTAGTGACGCTCGTTGAGGCGCCACGAGCGCTTCACGGGGATCCAGAGACGGTCGGCCGAGTCGAGCGCGATGTTCGCGGTCTGGATGGCGCGGCTGAGCAGCGAGGTGTAGAGCACGTCGGGCAACACGCCCTGCTCGGCGAGCAGCTCGCCGCCGCGCTTGGCCTCGCCGCGACCCTGCTCGGTGAGTCGGACGTCCACCCAACCGGTGAACAGGTTCTTTTCGTTCCATTCGCTCTGCCCGTGGCGGAGCAGGATGAGGGTGTGCGTCATGGTTCTAGCCTACCTGGGGCGGATCGACCTGCTTGCGACGCGACAGCCGCGTGAGGCGGGGAACGTCTGCCGTGCGGCCGGCGTCGGCGGGGACGATGACCTCCTGCGCCGCGGCGATGCGCGACTCGCCCGTCGCGACGATGAGGTCGTGGTCGGCGGGCGTGCGGCGCGAGAGCACGGCGAGGGCGATCGGCCCGAGCTCGTGGTGGCGGGCGGCCGAGGTGATGCGGCCGGCCTCCTCGTCGCCGTCATAGACGATGTCCCCGTTCTCGGGCAGCACCGAGTCGGAGCCGTCGAGGTGCAGCATGGCGAGGCGGCGAGGCGGGTGGCCGAGGTTATGCACCTTCGCGACCGTCTCCTGCCCGCGGTAACACCCCTTGTTCAGGTGCACGGCGGTGCGCAACCAGTCGGCTTCGTGCGGGATCGTCTTCTCATCGACCTCGGCCGCCCAGCGGGGACGCCAGGCGGCGATGCGCAGGGCATCGATCGCGAGGGATCCGGCGAGCGGCAGCTCGGCGAGCGGCGCGGTGTCCGCGACCACGGCCTCGATCCAGTGGTAGCCGGCACCGGGGTGCTCGGGGGTCTGCGCATACTGCCACCCGCCGGCCGTGACGGCGGGCCATGGGTCGGCCCAGACGACGGGTATCTCGCCCGAGCGCACGGCGGCGGCGACCAGGGCGTCGGCCGCCTCTCCCCCGCGCATCGCGCCCACCACTGCGAGGCCCTCGGGGATCTCGATCTGCACGTCCGCACGGAAGCGCATCATCGTGAGCCACTTGACGAGGGGCGCGGCATCGTCCGCGTCGGCGAGAAGCCACAGTTCCTCGCCCGCATCGACGACGCCTGCGGCATGCTCGATGCGGCCCTGCGGATCCAGCACCAGTAGCTCGGTGCTCTCGCCCGGGGCGAGCGAGGTGAGCGCCTGCGAGGTGATCGAGTCGAGCCAGCTCTTGCGCTCGGGGCCGGTCAGCCTGATCGCCGTGCGGTCCGCGCGGGGCGCGATCGCGGATCCGGATTCGAGCTGGCGCTGTTCGCGCACCGGGTTGCCCGCGTGCGAGATCACACCCGCTTCGTCGGCGACGACGCCCGGGCGGTCGCGGAACGGATCCATCAGGCGACCTTGTCGAGCTCGGCCGACGCGTGAGAGGCCAGCTCGGCGCCGAGGGCCGCGATGTCCCAGGCCCAGAACAGGCGCCCTCCGACGAGTCCGTACATGCGGGTCGCGGCACCGTAGTGCTTGGCGCTCGCGGAGCGCACAACGGCATCGGTGCCGATCTGGATACGCGGGCCGTTCACCTCGCCGACGTAGAGCTCCTGCACCCCGTCGGAGTGGCTGAGCGCGACCTCGATCGGGAAGGCGCCCTCGGCGTTGCGCAGTTTCTCGACGTCGTCGGCGGTGCGCGTGTCCTCGACCACGAGTGCGGGAAGCAAGCCGGGCCCGGGCGCAGCATCGTGCGCGGCGCGCGCGAGGCGCCAGAAGCCGGTCTCGGAGGTGAGGAGCTGTTCGGGGCGCTCGTCGGTCGCGAGGAGGGTCGCCGTCGCGGAGTAGTTGAGGAACGGACCGCCGTCGTGGCTGAAGCTCACGCGGTGGCGGAACTCGCCCTCGAAACGCGTATCGCCGGCGGTGTAGTTGATGACGCCGGTGCCTTCCCAGACGCCGAGCAGCCACGAGAGCGGAACGAGGTCGGCGGGGGTGTCAGTGGGGATCTCGATCATGGTGCTTCCAGCGTATCCGCCGGGCACACGAAAAGGGCCGGATCCCGCTGAGCGGACCGGCCCGGGAGGCGGGGTCGTTACTTCTGGCCCCGGAAGAGGTTCACGAGGACTGCGACCGAGCAGAACGCGATCGCGACACCCGCAAGACCGAGGAGGCCCACGAAGAACATCTCGAGGGCGAAGACGTCGATACCGCGAAGAAAGTCGAGCATGTCCCCATCCTACGCCGCTCCCCGCTCGCGCCGAAATCGTCAGACGGAGAAGGACGCCCCCGCTCCGGACGCGGCGAACAGGGCGCCGACGAACGAGACGAGCCCGACGATCAGCACGCTGCCGAGCGCCGACGTCGACGCCCGCAGGATGAAGCCGTCCGCGCGGGCGATGGTGATCTGCACGACGAAAGTGATGATGACGGCGACGCCCGCCGCCGCCGCGAACCAGTCCCAGCGGTGCGATTCCGGCGCAAAGACCTCGACCGCGATCGCGAGCACGAGGGCGATGCTCCACGGCAGGACGAGTCCCTGGCTGCGGGCGATCCGCCCCACGATGCCGCGGCGCTCCTGTGGCGCTCTGCCAGCGCTCTGCACCATGCCGGTCCTTCCCCTCATGCGACGCCCGATCGGGCCTGCGATCCATTGTGCCGGATGCCGCCCGCGGACACGCATAAGATGGAAGCTCACGAGAGGAATCCGCGTGGCCCATCTACTCAGCCTGAGCCCAGCTCCCGAGTCGGACGCGCCGCTTCCCGCGCTCGAACTCCTCAGCCATCAGGTCACGGCACTCGCGGCCACGCCCGCTGTGCTCGTATCCGCGCCGACGGCCGACGTGATCATCGTCGACGCGCGCCGCGACCTCGCCCAGGCGAAGTCTCTCTGCAAGATCCTGCGCACTGCGGGCCACGTGGCGCCGATACTCCTCGTCGCCACCGAGGGCGGCCTCGCCGCGATCTCCCCCGATTGGGGGGTCGACGACCTCGTGCTCGCGGGTGCCGGCCCCGCCGAGATCGACGCGCGGATCCGCCTGCTCACGGCCCGTTCCGTCGCCGAACAGGAGACGAGCCGCGTGAGCACCTCGGGGATCACGATCGACGAGGCCTCGTACTCGGCGAAGGTGCGGGGACGCCCCCTCGACCTCACCTTCAAGGAGTTCCGGCTGCTCCACTTCCTCGCGACCCACCCCTCCCGAGTGTTCACGCGCGAACAACTGCTGAGTGAGGTATGGGGCTACGACTACTTCGGCGGTACGCGCACGGTCGACGTCCACGTGCGACGCCTGCGTGCGAAGCTCGGCGACCTCGACCACCTCATCGGCACGGTGCGCAACGTCGGCTACCGGTTCACCGCCGATGACGCCGAGTGAGACTTATTCACCTGCGCTTTCCCTCTCGGGTGTAAGGATGGTTACCATGACCGATTCTGCAATCGTCGATGCCGGCTTGAGCGGCGAGGACGACGACTTCGATGAGCTCTTCGAGGCCGACGCGCCGGACCTGCCGGAGCACCGCTACTTCGATCGCGAGCTGAGCTGGCTCGCGTTCAACCAGCGCGTGCTCGAGCTCGCCGAGGATCCGAACGTGCCGCTGCTCGAGCGCACGAACTTCCTCGCCATCTTCGCGAGCAACCTCGACGAGTTCTTCATGGTGCGCGTCGCCGGCCTGAAGCGTCGCATCATGACGGGCCTCGCCGTACCCAGCAACGTCGGTACGCCGCCTCAAAAGGTTCTGGAGGCCATCAGCGAGAAGGCCCACGAGCTGCAGGAGCGCCACGCTCGCGTGTGGCACGACGAGCTCCGTCCCGCGCTCGCGGCTCAGAAGATCGAGTTCGTCGAGTGGGCCGACCTCGACGAGGCCGAGCGCGACGGCCTCTACACGTACTTCCAGGAGCACGTCTTCCCCGTGCTCATGCCGCTCGCGGTCGACCCCGCGCACCCCTTCCCCTATATCTCGGGCCTCTCGCTCAACCTCGCGGTCCGGATCCGCCATCCCCGCAACGACCGCGAAGAGTTCGCGCGTCTCAAGGTGCCCGCGATGCTGCCGCGCGCGATCCGGGTGCCGAGCGCGGATCCGGACGGCGATGCCGTGCGCCTGATCGCCCTCGAGAGCCTCATCGCCGAACACCTCGATGAGCTCTTCCCCGGCATGGAGATCATCCAGCACCACGCCTTCCGCCTCACCCGCAACGAAGACATGGTGATCGAGGAGGACGAGACCGAGAACCTCATCCAGGCCCTCGAGGAGGAGCTGCTGCGCCGCCGCTTCGGCCCGCCGATCCGCCTCGAGATCACCGAGGACATGGACGAGGTGACGCTCGAGTTGCTGCTCGGCGAGCTAGGCATCTCGGAACAAGAGGTCTACCGGCTTCCCGCGCCCCTCGACCTGCGCGCGCTGTTCGAGCTCGGACGCGTCGATCGGCCCGAGCTGCGCTACAACACGCATGTGCCTGTCACGGCGCTCGATTTCCAGCCCGTCGACAGCGATTCGAAGCACCCGAAGGCCGACATCTTCGGCGCGATCCGCCAGGGCGACGTGCTCGTGCACCACCCGTACGAGTCGTACGCGACGAGCGTGCAGGCGTTCCTCGAGCAGGCCGCTCGGGATCCGCAGGTGCTCGCGATCAAGCAGACCCTGTACCGCACCTCGGGAGACAGCCCGATCGTCAAGGCGCTCATCGACGCCGCCGAGAACGGCAAGCAGGTTCTCGCGCTCGTCGAGGTGAAGGCGCGCTTCGACGAGGCCAACAACATCGAGTGGGCGCGCGTGCTCGAGAAGGCCGGCGTGCACGTCGTGTACGGCATCGTGGGCCTCAAGACGCACTGCAAGATCGTCTCGGTGCTCCGCGAGGAGAACGGCCAGCTGCGCCACTACACGCACGTCGGCACGGGCAACTACAACCCGAAGACCAGTCGCCTCTACGAGGACTTCGGCCTGTTCACCTGCGACCCCGTCGTGGGCCAGGACGTGACGCGCCTGTTCAACGAGCTCTCCGGCTACGCGCTCGAGAAGAAGTTCAAGCGCCTGCTGACTGCGCCGCGGCACCTGCGCAAGGGCCTGCTGAAGCTCATCGACCGTGAGCGGCAGAACGCCCTCGCCGGCAAGCCGGCGCACGTGCGCATCAAGGTCAACTCGATGGTCGACGAGGAGATCATCGACGCGCTCTACCGCGCCTCGCAGGCCGGCGTGCCCGTCGACGTGTGGGTGCGCGGCATCTGCAGCCTGCGCGTCGACCTGCCGGGCGTCAGCGACAACATCCGCGTGCGCAGCGTGCTCGGCCGCTACCTCGAGCACTCGCGCATCTTCTCGTTCGGCAACGCCGGCAAGACCGAGATGTACATCGGCAGCGCCGACATGATGCACCGCAACCTCGACCGCCGCGTCGAGGCTCTCGTGCAGATCACCCGCGCCTCGCACATCACCGAACTGAGCCGGTATTTCGACCTCGCGATGGACGAGAACACCTCGACCTGGCACCTCGGCGCCGACGGCGGATGGGTGCGCCATCACATCGGTGAGGACGGCAAGCCGCTCGTCGACGTGCAGGACACGACCATGTCGAAGATTCAGCGCCGACGCCGCGCCCGCGTGGCCAGGAGGTAACCCGCGTGCCGACCCAGACCGTGCTTGCGGCGGGCGGCGTCGTATGGCGCCGCGACGGCGGCGACATCCGCGTGCTCGCGGTGTGCCGCAAGAAGTATCGCGACCTCTCCTTCGCGAAGGGCAAGCTCGATCCGGGCGAGACCTTCGCGGAGGCGGCCGTGCGCGAGATCTTCGAGGAGACGGGCATCGCCTGCGTGCTCGGCGCCCCGCTCGGAGCCGTCAAGTACCGTCTGCCGTCGGGTCGCAAGAAGCACGTCGCCTACTGGGCCGTCGAGGCGACGAAGGCCGCGATCGATGCATCGACGTTCACGCCGAACAGCGAGATCGCAAAGGTGTCGTGGCTGACGCTCGACGAGGCCAGGGAGCAGCTCAGCTATCCGGCCGATGTCGACGTTCTCGGACGCTTCGAGCAGCTCATCGAGGCGGACGGCCTCGACACGTTCCCGATCGTCTTCATGCGCCACGGCAAGGCCGCGTCCGCGAGCCCGGACGCGGAGCGCCCCCTGACCCATACGGGCGAGGAGCAGGCACGGGCAGCCGTCGCGCCCCTGCGTGCCTTCGGCGTGCGCCGGGTCTACGCGTCGACGGCGCTGCGCTGCCGACAGACGGCGGCGCCCATCGCCGAAGCGATCGGGCGGCCCGTACGCGTCGAGACAGCGATCAGCCAGGACGCCTGGGAGCGCGGCGAGGACGACCCGTTCACGATCATCGCGAAGCGCGTGAACCGCGGCAAGCCGGCCGTGCTGTGCTCCCACGGCCCCGTGATCCCAGCACTCATGGAGGCGCTGGCGAGCGAGACGAAGACCGGATCCTCGCGCGAACTGCGCGAAGCATCGTCGCTGTCGACCGGATCCTTCACCGTCGCCCACGTGCGACGCGGCGGACAGATCGTGGCGATCGAGACGCACTCTCCGTTGGATGAGCGCCGTCCGCCCAAGTAGGCTGTCAGGGTGATGAAACCGCGCCTGTTCTCCGGAATGCAGCCCTCCGCCGATTCGCTTCAGATCGGAAACTACATCGGGGCGCTCATGCAGTGGCGCGAGATGCAGAACGACTACGACGCGTTCTTCACGGTCGTCGACCTGCACGCGATCACGGTACCGCAGGATCCGCACGAGCTGCGCGAGAAGACTCGCCGTACCGCCGCCCAGTACATCGCGGCCGGCATCGACTCGACGAAGTCGACCCTCTACGTGCAGTCTCAGGTTCCGGCCCACGCCGAGCTCGCCTGGATCCTCTCGACCATCACGGGCTTCGGCGAGGCCGGCCGCATGACGCAGTTCAAGGACAAGTCGCAGCGCTACGGCAGCGACAAGACGAGCGTGGGCCTGTTCACCTACCCGGTCCTCATGGCGGCTGATATCCTGCTGTTCCAGGCGGAGGCCGTGCCCGTCGGCGACGACCAGAAGCAGCACGTCGAGCTGACCCGCGATCTCGCGGAGCGCTTCAACTCGCGCTTCGGCGAGACCTTCACGGTGCCGAAGCCGACGATTCAGGGCGAGACCGCCCGCATCTACGACCTGCAGAACCCGACCGCAAAGATGTCGAAGTCGGCCGAGTCGCAGGCGGGTGTGCTCTACCTGCTCGATGACATCAACGTCACCGCGAAGAAGGTCATGCGCGCCATGACCGACTCCGAGGGCGTCGTGCGCTACGACCGCGAGAACAAGCCGGGCGTCTCGAACCTGCTGTCGATCCAGTCAGCCCTCACCGGCCAGACCATCGAGCAGCTCGAGGACGAGTACGCCGGCAAGCAGTACGGACACCTCAAGCAGGGCGTGCGCGACGCGATCGTCGCCGAGTTCGAGCCCGTGCGTGCCCGCGCGCTCGAGCTGCTCGAGGATCCGGCCGAGCTCGACCGCGTCCTCGCGGCGAATGCCGACCGAGCGGCCGAGGTCGCGGAGGAGACCCTGAAGAAGGTCTACGACCGCGTCGGGCTCTTGCGTCGTGGCTGAGCCGGTAACGCTCACCACTGCCAGACTCAGACTCCGCGCCCCTGGCGCCGCCGACGTCGACGCAATCTACGAGGCGTGCCAGGATCCGGACATTCAGTACTATACGACCGTCCCTTCCCCCTACACGCGCGCCGACGCTGAGGCCTTCGTCACGCTCGTCGACGGCTGGTGGGAGGACGGCTCGGAGTATGTCTGGGCGCTGCATTCCGCTGAGGCCTTTGCAGGCATGGTCGGGCTGCACAAGATTAGTGATGGTGGTAGCGAGCTCGGGTTTTGGGCCACGCCCGAGGCCCGCGGCAACGGTTATATGACCGAAGCCGCTCGAGCCGTGATCGACTTCGCGTTCGGCCCCATGCGACTCGAGCGCGTCACCTGGCGCGCCGTCGTGGGCAACAACGGGTCCGCGCGGGTCGCGCAGAAGCTCGGCTTCCAGTTCGAGGGCGTGCAGCGAAAAGGGCTGCCCCACCACGGGATCGGTGGCGCCCACGGGCGCACGGATGGCTGGGTGGCCGGACTGCTGAACACCGACTCCCGGCTGCCGACCACCTGGGCGCTATAGCCCTCCTCCCTGCCCCCCCCCGGCTGCCCCTCCCCGCGTACACAACGACGCAAGTTTTCGTGTGACTTACCCCGACAACCGGTTTGTCGCACGTAGAGGCCGAGAATTTGCGTCGTTGTGTACGGCGGGACCAGCGGCCCGGAGGCCGCGGACGGCATCCGTCAGGCGTTGCGGGCTGTTCACCAGCTGATGTGCCGTGGGGCGGAGGGTGGTGTAGCCCTGCGCCGCGGCGGCAAGGTCGCGCATTCGATCCTTCGACTGTTCTTCCCATCCACCGTGGAAGGCCCGACTATCGCACTCGACGACAGAGTACTACCTGCGCGACGGCTCGCGGCAGGTAAGCGATCGTCGAGTGCTCGTCCACCGGATCCGCACGCCAGTGAGTCACGATTCGTGCGTTCGACGCGGCGAGACGCGTCGAACGCGAACGTGATGAGCGCAACCAGTGACGCCCCTGCTGGATATGCACGTGAAGGGCTGCCGTATGGACCAGCACGAACACACCGAGTTCGCGCATGAGCGAGACGCAGTCCAGGTGTCCACCGATCCGAACCGCCGATGTGATCGGCATCGCTCGCTGTGCCATATGGCAACTCATCCGAAAATCTGCGTCGTGATGTACGCGGGGAGCCGGGGAAGGCAGACACAGAAATACCCCCTGTCAGCAGGGGGTATTTTGGCGGAGACGGGGGGATTTGAACCCCCGGTTAGGTTTAACCCCAACCCTTCATTAGCAGTGAAGTCCGTTCGGCCGCTCCGGCACGTCTCCTCATGCCCGCCAAGGCGCGCATGTCCTTTTATCGTACAGGGCGCACCCGCCGCGCGCGAAATCGAGGGATCAGAAGAGCCCCTCGGGCGTGCCGCAGTTTCCGGCGTTGTTCGAGGCGTTGGATCCGCGGAGGTAGCCGGGAATCGTCACGCGCTCGTCGTCAGGGGGTGTGGGGGTCGCCGAGTCGGTCGGCGTCGGCTCCTCGGTGGGCTCCTCCGCCGGCTCCTCCTCCCCCAGCTCGATGACCTGGTTCTTCTCGAGCGCCTCGGCGATGAGGTTCCACGTCTCCATGACGGGGAGGATCCGGTTGCGATCGGCGGGGTCGTCCATCGCGGGGAACTGGATGAAGGTGTAGTCCTCGATCGGGATCCCCCGCAGCGCGCTCGCGATCGAGACCATGGCCGAGGGGTTCGCGATCCCCGACGAGACCTGTGCGTTCTCGGTCACGGCCTTCGCGAGGCGCAACAGCTTGCCGACGTCGCCGAAGGTGTCCTCGCTCGTCAGTTGGCGCACGAGGGCTCCCATGTAGAGCTGCTGGTTGCCGATGCGATCGAGATCGGACTGCGTCGGAAGCGTCTTACGCGTGCGTAGGAACTGGAGCGCCTGATAGCCGACGAGGGTCTGTGGGCCCGCACCGAGCTCGAGCCCGGTCTCTTTGTCATAGGGAATCGGTTGCTCGAGGCAGACGGTCACGCCACCGATCGCGTTCGTGATCTCGATCACGCCGTTCCAGGTCATGAGCGCGGCATGGTCGATCTCCAGTCCTGTGAGGAGCGAGGCCGAGCGGGCAACGCAGTCCAGGCCGCCGTTGGAGTAGGCCGTGTTGAACTGGGCGACGGTGGCACCGGGCGTATCGGCGTCTCGAAGATCATCGTGGCACTCGGGCCTGGCGGTCATGAGGTCGCGAGGCAGGCTGATCACCGTCACGTGACGCGGCTCGGGCGAGATGTGGATGATCATGTTCACATCGTTGAGCTGGCCGCCGTACGATTCCTTCTGCGCGTCTATGAGCGACTGCGGGCAACGATCGCCGAACTGCTCGTACGACCCCTCCTCGCACTTGTCGACGCCCGTGACGAGGATGTTGACGTCCTCGTTCGGCAGCACCTCGACGGCGGGTGGGTCGACGTCCTGCCCCGAAAGCACCACCGAGTTCTCCTGCAGGGTGCCGAAGTACTCGTGGTACGCGTACGCACCCACGCCCACGCCCGCGACGAGGACGGCGGAGAGCACGAAGGCGATGCCCTTCAGAAACCCGAAGAACGGGTTCGGGCGACGAAGCTTCGTGTGGCGCGCGAGGGGCACCTGGCTCATACGGGTCTCCTGGATAGGGGCACGATCGTGCCCCTATCCAATCAGAAGATCGTCTCGGTGTTCGAGCAGGTCGCCTCGTTCGCGCTGGATCCGCGGATGTTGCTGGGCAGCTCGACCTGGTTCGGGTCGGTCGTCTCGATCACCGCGGGGTCGGTGGGCTCCGGGCTCTCGGTCGCGTCCGTCGTCTCTTCGGGGGTGATCAACGGCTGACCCGCGTCGAGCGCGGCCTTCATCTGCTGCCAGGCGTACGTGTCGGGCGCGACCTTGTTGGGGTTCGGCGCCCACGGGATCCACGGGAACTGCACGAACTCGTACTCGCTCGTCGGCACGCTCTTGAGCGCGCTGGCGATCGAGACCATCGTCGACGGCTTCGCGAGCGCGTCATCGAGGGTCGCGTTGTGCACGACGGCGTTCGCGAGCCGCAGGAGCGCACCGAAGTCGCCGAGGGTCTCGTCGCTCACGAGCTTGCGCACGAGCGCGCCCATGTAGACCTGCTGATTGCTGATGCGCGAGATGTCGGATCCGTCGCCGACGCCGTGGCGCACGCGCAGGAACTGCAGCGCCTCGACGCCCACGAGGGTGTGCTCGCCGGCCTCGAGGTCGAGGTGGGTGTGAATCGGATCCTTGATCGGCTGCGCGATGCAGACCTCGACGCCGCCGATCGCGTTCGTGACGTCGATGACGCCACCCCACGTCATGAGAGCGGCGTGATCGACGTGGTATCCCGTGAGCTCCTCCGCCGTGAGGGCGACGCAGGCGAGGCCGCCCGTGCCGTAGGCCTCGTTGAACGGCAACGCGCTCGCGGGCGACGTGGGGTTTCCGTCGATGTCCTGACACTCGGGGCGCGAGGTCACGAGGTCGCGCGGGATGCTGATGACCGTCACGCGGCGCGGCTCGGGCGAGATGTGCACGAGCATGTTGACGTCGTTCAGCTGCTCGGCGTAGGAGGTCTCCTGCACCTTCGCCATCTCCTCGGTGCAGCGCCCCTCGAACTGGCCGATCCACTCCGACTCGCACTTGTCGATACCGGTGACGAGGATGTTGACCTCTTCGTCGGGAAGCACCTCGATGTCGGCCGCACCGACATCCTGCCCGGCGAGCGTCACGGAGTTGTTGGCGAGCGTGCCGAAGTATTCCTGATAGGCGTAGGCGCCCACGCCGAGGCCCGCGACGAGCACCGCCGAAAGTGCGAAAGCGAGGCCCTTGAAGAACCCGCCGACGACACTCTTGCGGCGCAACCGGGTGTGGCGCGCAAACGGTTCCCGATAGACGTTCTTCGAGGAATAGCTCACACAGGATCCTTCGATGATGTGGCGGAGAGTGTGGGATTCGAACCCACGAAGCATTTCTGCTTACTGGTTTTCAAGACCAGGTCCTTCGGCCGCTCGGACAACTCCCCAGTTCGCATGACGCGGACCGAATAATCCTAGCGGAGGTTATTGTGCCCGATTCTGCACGACTCAGCTGAGGGCCGGATAGACGATCCCTTAGCGAGCGGTGACACCCAGGGCCGCCAGCGCGGTCGCCACGCCGCCCTCGCGCACCGTGCCCGTCACGCGGTTGCCGTGCGCACGCACCTCGTCGATCGCCTGCCCCATGACGATCGCCTCGCCGCCGCCGGCGCGCGCCCAGTCGAGCATCTGAATGTCGTTGCGGCCATCGCCGATCACGACGACGCCTCGCGGGTCCACGCCGAGGCGTTCACGCACCTGTTCGAGCGCGGTCGACTTGTCGACGCCCTGCGGCGCGATGTCGAGCCAGGCCGACCAGCCGACGGCGTACGACACCTGTTGCAGGCCCATGCGGTCGACGAAGCCCGCGAACTCATCTCCCGCGTGGTCGTCGGAGACGACGACGATGCGCGTTACCTCGCGGCCCTTCATCTCCTCGATATCGACGTGGTGCGCGTTCGGCGCCGACAGATCCCAGTCGTCCACGAAGTTGTTGTACAGGCGCGTGCCGTCGCCCAGTTCGACGAGGAAGTTCGCCTCGGGAAGCTCGCGCTCGAGCTGTGTCAGCACCTCGGTCGCGTCGAAGGTCTCGATGGTGTCGCGAACGTAGCCCTCGGGCGCGCTCTCGTCGCGGCACATGATCGTCGCGCCGTTGGCCGTGACGATCAGTTCGGGAGCGATGCCGAGCCACTCGACGACCTTGCGGGTGCCGAGCCAGCTGCGCCCGGTAGCGATGGTGACGATGTGCCCCGCGTCGATCGCCGCGGACACGGCTTCGGCAGTGCCGGGGCTCAGCGTCTCGTCTTCGAGCAGCACGGTGCCGTCGATGTCGAGCGCGATGAGTCGCCGATCAGGGGCCGTGCCCGCGGGCACCGCCTCGAGCACGGAATCCGTCACGCGATGGGCTCCAGCACCTCGATGCCGCCGAGGTACGGACGGAGCGCCTCGGGCACGACGACGGATCCGTCGGCGCGCTGGTGCGTCTCGAGGATCGCGACGATCCAGCGCGTCGTCGCCAGAGTGCCGTTGAGGGTCGCGACGGCCTGCGTCTTGCCGCCCACTTCGGGGCGGTGGCGCACGTTGAGGCGGCGCGCCTGATAGGTCGTGCAGTTCGAGGTCGACGTGAGTTCGCGGTACGCGCCCTGCGTGGGAACCCACGCCTCCGTGTCGAACTTGCGCGCGGCGCTGGATCCGAGATCTCCCGCGGCAACGTCGATCACGCGGTACGCGAGACCGAGCGACGAAAGCATCTTCTCCTCCAGCGCGATGAGCTTGTCGTGCTGCGCCTCGGCCTCGGCCGGGTCGCAGTAGACGAACATCTCGAGCTTGTTGAACTGGTGCACGCGGATGATGCCCCGGGTGTCCTTGCCGTGCGAACCCGCCTCGCGGCGGTAGCACGTCGACCATCCTGCGTACTTGATCGCACCCTCGTCACCGAGGTCGAGGATCTCGTCCTTGTGGTAGCCGGCGAGCGCGACCTCGCTCGTGCCGACGAGGTACATGTCGTCCTCTTCGAGGTGATAGATCTCGTCGGAGTGCTTGCCCAGGAAGCCGGTACCGGCCATGATCTCGGGGCGCACCAGCGTGGGCGTGATCATGGGCGTGAAGCCCTCTTCCAGTGCCGTGTTCAGCGCGTAGTTCATGAGCGCGAGCTCGAGGCGCGCGCCGACGCCCTTGAGGAAGTAGAAGCGGGCGCCGGATACCTTTGCTCCACGCTCCATGTCGATGGCGCCGAGCATCTCGCCGAGCTCGAGGTGATCGCGCGGTTCGAAGTCGAATCTCGGGATCTCGCCGACCTCGCGGAGCGTGACGAAGTCGTCCTCGCCGCCGGCGGGAACCCCGTCGATGACGAGGTTCTCGATCTTGTCGATCGCCTCGCGGAAGGCCTCGTCGGCCTCTTTCGAGGCGGCGTCGGCGTCCTTGACGCGCTGCGCGAGCTCCTTGACCTGCGCGATGAGCGCGGGCTTCTCGTCCTTCGGCGCCTTCGAGACGACCTTGTTGAACGCGTTCTGCTCCGCGCGCAACTCCTCGAACGAACTCAGGGCCTCGCGGCGCGTCACCTCGGCGGCGAGCGCCGCGTCGACGGTGTCGGGCGAGTTGCCGCGCGCAATCTGCGAACGCTTGACGGCCTCAGGGTTTTCGCGAAGAAGAACGGGATCGATCACACCCACAGTCTAGAGTGACGGTATGAATGCTGGGCGTGCGGCTCTCGTCTACAACCCCGTGAAGGTGAAGAGCGCCACCGAGCTGATCGCCGCCGTCGCGAACCGGTCCGCGCGAAGCGGCTGGGCGGATCCGCTGATTCTCGAGACCACCATCGAGGATCCGGGGCAGGGGATCACGCGGGACGCGATCGCGCGAGGCGCGAGCGTCGTGCTCGTCGCCGGCGGCGACGGCACCGTACGCGCAGTCGCGGAGGCGATGCGCGGATCCGGGGTCCCCCTCGCGATCGTGCCGAGCGGCACGGGCAACCTGCTGGCGCGCAATCTGCTGCTGCCACTCGCCGGTTCCGAAGCGATGATCGAGGCCGCATTCGAGGGCGACGTGCTGCCGATCGATATCGGCATCGCCGATATCACCCGGGCGACGGGCGAGCGGGAGTCGCACGCCTTCGTCGTGATGGCGGGCATGGGACTCGATGCGGCGATGATCGCGAACACGAACCCGCGCATGAAGAAACATCTCGGCTGGGTCGCATACGTCGACGGAGCGGCGCGCGCGCTTCCGAGCGCGAAGCCGTTCCGTCTGGCCTATCAGATGGACGGGCTGAGCCTGCACATGGCGAAGGTCCACAGCGTGCTGTTCGCGAACTGCGGCGCGCTCCCGGCGGGTATCGACCTCGTGCCCGACGGCCTCGTCGACGACGGTCTGCTCGATGTCGCCCTGATCGAGGCACGCGGCCCCCTCGGCTGGATCGCCGTGTGGCGCAAGCTCTGGTGGCACAACTCGGTGCTGAACAAGACCCGCATGGGGCGCAAGATGGTCGCCAAGACGCACAATCAGGCGATCCGGTATCTCGTCGGTGCCGAGGCCGAGGCCGCCTCGCCGGTGCCGCAGCCGGTCGAGCTCGACGGGGACGAGTTCGGCGAAGCGGCGCGGATCCGGTGCCGCGTCGACCGGGGAGGACTGCTCGTCTCGGCGCCGACCGGGCACCGGATCACTGCAAGGCGCTCGTGAGGCGGGCGACGTTGTCGAGGACACGGGAGCGGATGGGCTGTTTCAGCCATTCCTCGAGCGTCAGTTGGCGACTGTTCGATCGATAATCGTCCTCGACCTCGCGCAGCTGGTCGACGAAGGCCTTGCCACGCACGAGGAGCGAGACCTCGAAGTTGAGTCCGAACGAGCGCATGTCCATATTGCTCGACCCGATGACGGCGGTCTCGTCGTCGATCGAGAGCGACTTGGTGTGCAAGATGTAGGGCGACTTGTAGAGCCAGATGTTGACGCCCATGCGCAGCAGATCCTCGTAGTAGCTGCGCTGCGCGTGATAGACCATGGCCTGATCGCTCGTCTCGCTCACGAACAGATCGACCTGCACGCCCCGGTTGCACGCCGAGGCGACGGCGCGCAACAGTGCCTCGTCGGGCACGAAGTAGGGACTGACGAGGATTGCGCGTTCCTGCGCCGCGTAGAGCAGGCTCAGGAAGAGCTGTAGGTTGTTCTCGCTCTCGAACCCGGGGCCGCTCGGCACCACCTGGCAGTCGAAGTCGTCGCTGCCGGGCTTCGGATCCTTCAGGTCGATTCCCTCCGGAATCGAGCCGACCTCGCTGTAGTAGTCGGTGAGGAAGACGGCCTCGATGCTGCGTACGACGGGCCCCTCGACGCGCACCATCAGATCGACCCAGGTGAGGCCGCGCTTGATGTTGGCGGGCACGTTGTAGGACGCGTGCGTGAGGTTCTGCGATCCGATGAAGGCGACCTCGCCGTCGACGACGAGGAGCTTGCGGTGGTTGCGCAGATCAGGGCGCTGGAACTTGCCCTTGAGCGGTTGCAGGGGCAACAGGAAATGCCAGTCGGCTCCCATGCGGTCGAGACGGTTCTTCGTCTCGGTGTGCAGGGGCTTCGACAGGTTCGCCCAGTGGTCCATGAGCACGCGCACGTGCACGCCGCGCGCGACGGCCTCTTCCATCGCCCGGAAGAAGTCGTCGGTGGCGGAGTCGGACTTGAGGATGTAGAACTCGACCTGCACGTAGCGCTTCGCCTGCCGGATCGCTGATGCCATCGCGGCGAGCGACTCGTCGTAGTCGGAGATGATCTGCGCGCCGTTGTCTCCCGAGAGCGGGAGCGCTCCGAGCTGGCGGTTCATGTGCACGATCTGGTTGAACCAGGGCGGCGGGTTCGGCAGAAGCGTTCCGAGTTCGAGGTGCTCGTTCGACTCACGGAGCACCTCGTTGACGGCCGACTGCATGTCACGGCGCTTCTTCGGCAGACGCGGATTGCCGATGAGCATGAAGAACAGCACGCCCGGGACGGGCAGGAAGAAGATCAGGAGCAGCCAGGCCATGGCCGACGTCGGGCGCCGCCCGGGCGGAACGAACATCACCGCGGTGACGCGAATCACCATGTCGAGCGTAAAGACGAAGCCGGCCCAGACGGCCGACCACGAAAACCAGTCCACTGATCCTCCTCGCCGACCTCATGCCGGCTGAAGTCAGCTTAGTCGCGCGGCGCCATCCCGCGCTTCGCGCGCTCCTCGGCCTCGATCTTCGCGTAGACGCGGCGCTCGGTGCGGTCGAACTTCAGAACGTTGCGCAGGATCCAGAAGAAAATGGTCGCGATGATGGCCGTCGGCGCGATGGTGAGAAGCGCCGTCACCCAGTACTGGTCCATGCGGTCCAGTCTACGTCGCGCGGGTTTGGGGAGAGCTGAAACAAGACACAGGCCGGTTTCGGGTGTGTATGCCTGTGGGCACCCGCGGCGACGCGGCGATCAGGCGAAGGATCGGGGCATGACGATCACATTGGAACACGCCTCGGCAGTCCGGCTCCTCGCGGGCCTCCCCCATCAGCTCGGATGCTCTCCTCGCGGCAGCCTGGTGCTGGTGCCCGTCTCCGGGCGCGCGACGCTCGGTGCGCTGCGGCTCGATCTGCCGCGCGACGACGACACCGACCAGATTGCCGAGCTCGCCATCGGCTATCTCGAACGGGTCCCGGATGCGGAGGACCTCGTCACGACGATCTGGACCGATGGCCCCGCGCTCGACGGCGCCGGAGTCGCGTACGAGGCGCTCGCCCTCGCCGTGGCGGAGCGCGCCGAGGCCGCCGGCCTGCGCGTCGCGGGCGAGTACTGCGTCGGTGACGACGGCTGGACCTCCTACGGCCGTCCCGCGCTGCGCCCGCTCGCCGAACTTGCGGAGGCCGATCCGGATCCAGCGGCGATCCTCGCGCGCCACCCGCGCGAGGGCGCGGACGTTCCGCGCGCCGAGCCGGCCGATCGCGAGGAGGTCGCGCGACAGCTCGTCGCGCTGGAGGAGCTGCCGACGGATCCGTTTCGCCGGCTCTGGGAGGGGCCGAGACCCGAGGCTGCCGTCGCGGAGGCGTCGGCCGAACTGCGTGCCTTCGACGCGGATCCGCTCGGTTGCGCGGATGAGGCGTTCGTCGGCGGCGACCTCGAGGCCTCGCGGGCGGCGCTGTGGATGTGGATCCTCCGCTGCCCCGCCCTGCGCGATGTCATGCTCACGGCATGGGCGGGCGGAACCGACGAGGCCCGCCGGGCGTGCGAGTGGCAGCAGGAGTGGGTCGCCGGCTGCGCGGAGCCACCGGATTTTCCCGTGCGGCTCGCCGGAGAAGGCTCCCGCCCGCCCGCCGCGCGGCTGCGCGCGGCGCTCGCCTTCAGCCGCGCGCTCGTGGCCCGGGCGCCCCGCACCCACATCGCCGCGTGCCTCGCGGTGTGCGGCTGGCTGTCGTGGGCCCTCGGCAATTCGACGCACGCCGCCGAGTATGCGGTCCGGGCGCTCGAGGCCGACGAACGATGCACGTTCGCGGCCCTCATTCAGACGATGACGGAAAGAGGCATCCTTCCCGGCTGGGCCTTCGACCCGGCCGCGAAGGATGCCTCCGAACTCGCGGGGTCTTTTACTTGACGAGGGGGAAGAGGATCGTCTCGCGGATGCCGAGGCCCGTCAGGCTCATCAGCAGGCGGTCGATGCCCATTCCCATTCCGCCCGACGGCGGCATGCCGTGCTCGAGCGCGCGCAGGAAGTCCTCGTCGATTCGCATGGCCTCGTCGTCGCCGCGGTCGGCGAGCTTCGCCTGTTCGACGAAACGCTCGCGCTGGATGACCGGGTCGACGAGCTCCGAGTAGCCCGTGGCCTGCTCGTAGCCGTTGATGTAGAGATCCCACTTCTCGACGACGCCGGGAATGGTGCGGTGCTCGCGCACGAGCGGGCTCGTGTCGACGGGGAAGTCCATGACGAAGGTAGGGGCCGTGAGGTGGTCGCCCACGAAGTGCTCCCAGAGTTCCTCGACGAGCTTGCCGTGGGTCGCGTGCGTGGGCACCTCGACGCCGCTCTTCTCGGCGAATGCCTCGAGCTCCTCCAGCGTGGTCTCGGGGGTGATCTCGACCCCCGCGGCCTCCGACAGCGACGGGTACATCGAGATGCGGGCCCACTCGCCGCCCAGGTCGTACTGGGTTCCGTCGGCGTGCGTGACGAGGGTCGTGCCGTGCACGGCGAGCGCGGCGTTCTGGATGAGCTTCTGCGTCAGGTCTGCGATGCCGTTGTAGTCGCTGTAGGCCTCGTACGCCTCGAGCATCGCGAACTCGGGACTGTGGGTCGAGTCGGCGCCCTCGTTGCGGAAGTTGCGATTGATCTCGAAGACGCGATCGATGCCGCCGACGACGGCGCGCTTCAGGTAGAGCTCGGGCGCGATGCGCATGTAGAGCTCGGTGTCGAACGCGTTCGAGTGGGTGACGAACGGACGGGCCGCCGCGCCACCCGGCTGCACCTGCAGCATCGGCGTCTCGACCTCGAGGAATGCCTCGTCCTCAAAGGTCTGACGCAGGCTCTTCATGACAGTCGAGCGGGCTCGGGCGGTCTCGCGGGCCTGATCGCGCACGATGAGGTCGAGGTAGCGCTGGCGCACCCGGGTCTCTTCGTTCAGCTCGGAGTGCAGGTTCGGCAGCGGCAGGATGGCCTTCGCCGCGATCTGCCACTCGTGCACCATGATCGACAGCTCGCCGCGGCGGCTCGAGATGACCTCGCCGGAGACGAAGACGTGGTCGCCCAGGTCGATCAGTTCCTTCCATGCCGCGAGCGACTCGTCGCCCACGTTCGCGAGCGAAACCATCGCCTGGATACGGGATCCGTCGCCGGCTTGCAGCGACGCGAAGCAGAGCTTGCCGGTGTTGCGGCTGAAGACGATGCGGCCCGCGACGCCCGCCGTGACGCCCGTCTCGGCACCGGCCTCGAGCTCGCCGTACTCGGCGCGCAGCGCGGGGATCGTCGTCGTCACGGGAAGCGACACGGGGTAGGCCCCGCCCGCGGCCGACTCGCGCTGCTCGATGAGCTTCGCGCGCTTCGCCAGTCGCACGGCCTTCTGCTCGAAGATGTCCTCTTCGGGGGTCGCTGCGGTTTCGGGCGAATCAGTCATGCGCGGTGTTCCTCGATCGTCGGGGCGGAAGCTACGCGCACCATCCTATTGCCCGCCCGCTGAGAACGAGGGTCCCCGGAAACGCCGTCTCGGGCGCCCGTACGGTGACGTTCTTACGCTAGAGATCGTCGGGGAGATCGGGAATCGCCGGCGTCGCTTCGGCGAGCGCGTGATCGACCGTCGAGCGCACGAGCGACGAGAGGAAACCTCCGGGGTTATCGACGCCGATATCGCGCAGATTGCCGGTCGCCTGCCGCACGATCTGCCGAGAGAACTGCGTGACCGTCTCGATCGCGTCGGCGTACGCCCCGCGATCACCCTCGGCGATGACGACGGGCTCGCACCCGAGCTCGACCGCCAGCGCCTGTGCGATCGGGAGCACCGGCCCGGGCGCCGACACGGCGGCGTAGGTCGCGCCGAGCTGACGCAGGTCCATCGACGTGCCCGTGAACGTCATCGCGGGGTGCACCGCGAGCGGAATCGCGCCGCGCTCGGCCGCCGGCCGCAGCACCTCGTAGCCGTAGGCCGGGTCGGTGTGCAGCACGAGCTGACCCATCTGGATGAGCCCCGCTTCGGCGAAGCCCGTCACCGCTCCGGGAAGTTCGTCGTGGGGCAGCGCGAGGATCACGAGTTCGCTGCGCCTCAGCACCTCGGGTGCATCGAGCACGGGCGCGCCGGGCAGGACGGCCGCGACGCGCTCGTCGTCGGATCCGCTCGTGATCCCGGTGATCTGGTGACCGGCCCCGGCGAGCGCCGCTCCGAGCACGGGCCCCACGCGCCCCGCTCCGATAATTCCGACCCCGAGTCGCCCGTCTCGCTGCATGCTACCTATCGTCCCATGCGGCGCGCCGGCCGGCCCCGGCATCATCGCGCAGCGGACGTCCGCTCCGGTGACCCACATGAACCCAAGACGGGCCGCCCAGGGTCGATTCGCGTCACCGGAGCGGAGACGCCACCGCGGGCCCCGCGGGACGCCCGGAACGGCGGAAGCCTCTACGCCACCTCGGCCCAGCGGTGGGTGTGGTCGCGTTCCGCGGCCACGACCGCGCCGCGGCGGGTGAGCTCGGCGAGCGCCTGCGCGTCGGACGCGTCGAGGCCCGAAACGGAGCCGGCGACGGGGCCGAGCACCGTGTGGACGCGGAGCTTCGCGAGTCGCTGGATGCGCGCGATGGGACCCTGCGAGACGGATACGCCCTGCATACGGGCAAGGGGGAAGATCGCGAGACGCCGGCCGAGGCGCCCACGTCGGATCAGCAGCGCGAAGTTCGTCACGCGCACGCCGAGGCGGCGGCGCTGCAACCAGTGCCAGATGAAGCCGCGTCGCGGGACGGTCGTGAACGGATCCTGCGCCTGTGGTCCGAGCATGCCGTGCGCCCACACGAAGACGCCGTCCTGCGCGGGCGCGTCGGGCAGCAGCAGGGCAACCACGCGCTCGACATCGGCGCGCGTGCCGACCGGCAGAACCGTCGCGGCCGCCGCGTTCTGGCCGTTGGCCTGCTGCGACTCCGACTGGCCACCCATGCGGTTGATGCGCACGGTCCACCAGCCGAACGGCCGCCACAGCAGATTCTGGCTGATCTCGACGGCGTGGATGCGGCCGGGGGGCAACGTCCGGGTGATCGTGGTGAGCAGTCCGCTGGAGATGCGCACGCCGTCGGGGGTCGGCGCGATCGAGTAGCGGAAGCCCTTCTGCAGCGCACCCCAGACGACCGCGATGATCGCGATCGTCATGGGGATACCGGTGCTGAGGGCGGCGATTCCCAGGGTGATCCAGGTGTCGGGTCCGCCATCGGAGAGCAGGAGCGGCAGGATCACCGCCCCGCCCACGACCACGAGGAAGAACACGACCCACAAGACCGCCGTGATGGCCTGCGAGCCGATGAGTCGCGCGATCGGGATCCGCACGACCGACTCGGGCACGACGTCGTTGTTGTCGACGCCGTCGATGATGTGGGTGACACCCTGGCTGAAGGTCTCGCCCACCGTCGCGGGCCCCACGGGCGCCGCCTGCTCGGCCTTCGCCTGGCGGATGCCGGAGGCGAGGCGCAGGATGTCGGCGCGAACCTGTTCGGCCTTGGTCGTGTTGAGGTATTCGAGCGCGACATCGGCGCCGGTCCCGGCGCCTTCGAGCGTGAGCTTCGCCATGCCGATGAGGCGCGCGGGGAAGGGGCGGGTGAGGTTCACGCCCTGCACGCGGTCGAGCGGCGCCCGACGCTGCGAGCGGAAGATGATGCCCTTCTTGACCTCGACGTCTTCTGCCGTGATGCGGAACTGCTGGAACCGCCACACGAGCCAATAGCAGACGATCACGAGAGCGACCACGACCAGCACGCCCGCCAGCACGAGCACGATGAGGTTGTGCAGGAGCACGTAGTCGATCGCGAGGGTAATCGGATCGTCGGAGTCGATCTCGATCTCAGCCGTCATCTCCTCCGGCGTGAACAGCCCGACGACGAGGTAGATCAGCCGGTCGCGCAGGTTGGCGAACACGATGCCGAGGATGATGATGAACGCCAGGCCGCCCTTGAACAGCGGTGTCAGCGGGTGCAGGCGGTGCCACTCGCCGTCAGCGAGGTCGCTGGATCCGCCGTCGAGGATGAGCGCGCGCACACGCGCGGCCGCGGCGTTCTGTTGCGCGCGGCCGGCAGAACCCGGTGCCGGGTGACCCGTCGTCGGATCCGGGAGACGCGGATCGGGCGACGTCACAGCCCGGTCCTCCGGGTCTCGGCGACCTCGATGAGGGTGTCGCGAAGCGCCTCGGCGCCCGCCGTCGTGAGGCCGGGGATCTCGACACCCGTGGATGCCGCGGCCGTGACCATCTTGAGCTTCGAGACGCCGAAGACACGGTCGAGCGGGCCGTGGGTGATGTCGATCAGCTGCATGCGCCCATACGGCACGGCGATCATGCGCTGCCACAGGATGCCCTTGCGGAAAACGACGTCATCGCCGCGCAGCATGTAGCCGAGAGCCTTCGCCTGGCGCGGCAGTATCACGAGGCTCGCGATGATGAACAGGGAGATGATGCCGGCGGGGATGAACGCCCACGGCTCCCCCGTTGCAACGGTCACGACGGTCGCGGCGATGAGCACGACCGCGAGCCAGAACACGTCCTGCACGACCTGCGAGACGACGTACTTCTTCGAGATCTGGTGCCAGGTACCGTCGAGCGCGAGCCCCTCGCGGCGAGGTTCCCGGATCCGGTCGAAGGTGCCTTCGTCGAGCGTGCCCGGCGTATCGATCGGCGGGTTCGCGGGGCCGAACTCGGGCTCCGTCGGAGCGGCGGGCGCGGTGGCGGGCGGCACGAGACCCGGCTGCGGGGCGGGGTTCGGGACCGGGGCCGCGGGGTATCCGCCGCTCGCCGGAGCGCCGGGATACGCCGGCGCGGTGGGGCCGGGAACCGCGGGCGCGGCGGGTTCGGGGATCGACGGTGCGTCCCCCTGAGGTGTCGGCGGGACGGGGCGCGCGTCGGCCGCGCCGCTCTCTGCCCTCAGCTCGCGGCGGCTCGTCGGTAGGACCGGCTCAGAACTGGGGTTCTGCTCCGGAGGAGTCGGCGTCGGATTCTCGTTCATCGGGATCCTTCGGGAGGGTGCACAGGTGTTCGGCGATGAGCGCCAGCGCGACGAGGGCTGCCCCCGCCACGGCGGTGACGATCTCCGCTGCCATCGAGCCTAGTCCGATGACGGCGGGCCGCGTGAGCAGGTATCCGATGAGTCCGAGCGCGAACCCGCCCGCGGCGGCGCCCAGCATGCTCGACGCCTTCGAGAGCGCCGCGACGCGCACGGCGCGGAACGGATCCGGTCGCGGTGCCGAAGGATCCTTGACGGCACGGCGGATCTGCCAGGCGAACGCCAGGCAGAACAGGCCGAGCAGCACGAGCAGGATCGACAGCATGTACGGGGGCGTGAATGTCGGGCGCGCCGAAGCCGTCAGCGCGACATCGACGACGGCGCCCGCCGCCGCGCCGATGATGGCGCAGACGATGAGCGTGATGGGTGACGTGCGCTTCATGGCAGCACCCGGCGTAGTTCGACGATGGGCCCGAGACCCGGCAGCTCGGCGTCCGGCGCGATCTCGAGCCAGGGATCCAGCACGAAGTCGCGCTCGTGCGCGCGCGGATGCGGGAGGGTCAGTCGGGGGTCCGCGGAGGTGACGGACCCGTATGCCACGAGGTCGAGGTCGAGCGTGCGGTCGCCCCACCGCACATCGCGCACGCGGCCGTGGCGCGCCTCGATCTCGTTCAGGGCCGCGAGCAGCACCGTCGGCGCGAGGTCGGTGTCCACGAGCGCGACGGCGTTCGCATAGCGAGGCTTGTGAGGATCCGGTCCGTCGAGGGTGATCGCGATCGACGAGATCACTGTCGAGGCCGTCACGGCGTGCACGAGCGGTAGCGCGCGGATGTCGGCGAGTGCCTCATCGAGCGTCGCGGACGTGTCGCCGAGGTTCGATCCGAGGGCGACGACGGCGATGCTCACGCGCGCCCCCGTCGCGCCGTCACCGACACGTCGGCGAAGGCGTGCGGGATCGGTGCGTGCGGCTTGTGGACCGTCACCGCCGTGGAGATCACCCGCGGATCCTCGAGCACCGCCTTCGCGAGGCGGTCGGCGAGGGTCTCGATGAGGTCGTAGCGCTCACCCGTCACGATCCTCACGACCTTGTCGGCGAGCTCTCCATAGTGCACGGTGTCGAGGATGTCGTCGGTCTCGCTCGCGCGGGTCGTGTCCACGTCGAGCGAGACGTCGATCGTGAACTCCTGTCCGTCGCGCTTCTCGTGCTCGAAGACGCCGTGGTAGCCGAAGGCGACGAGGCCCGTCAGCGTGATGGTGTCGTTCATCGTCGTCCGTCCCAGGCGTCGAGAACCGCGAGCGCGTCGCGGGTGGCGGTCACGTCGTGCACCCGCACGCCCCAGGCGCCGGCGCGTTGTGCGAGCACGCTCGTCACGGCCGTGGCGAGGTCACGGCGATCGCGCGAAGCGTCGGATCCGAGGGGCTGCTCGAGGAAACGCTTGCGCGAGGTGCCGATCAGCACGCGGAAGCCGAGCGCCGTCACGGCATCGATCTCGCGAAGCATCGCCCAGTTCTGCTCCCCGGATTTGGCGAAGCCGATGCCGGGATCCAGGACGATCCTCGACGCGTCGACGCCCGCGGCGAGAGCCTGATCGACGCGGCGCGACAGCTCGGCCGCGACCTCCGCTCCGATGTGCTCGTACGTCGCCTTCGCATACATATCGGCCGATGGCCCGCGCCAGTGGCCGATGATGAGCTCGGCGTCGGAGGCGGCCGTGACACGCAGGATCTCGGGGTCCGCGAGGCCCCCGGAGACGTCGTTGATGATCGTCGCCCCCGCCTCGATCGCGTGCGCCGCGACGGGCGCGCGATAGGTGTCGACGCTGATGCGATAGCCATCGGCGGCGAGCTGCGTGATCGCGGGCAGCGCGCGGCGCAGCTCCTCCTCGGCGCCGACCGGCTCGGATCCGGGCCGCGTGGACTCGCCGCCCACGTCGAGGATCGTCGCGCCGAGGGCGACGAGATCGCGGCCGTGTCCGACCGCCGTCTCGTGCGTGAAGAACTCGCCTCCGTCGCTGAACGAGTCGGGGGTGACGTTCACGACGCCCATGATCTCGATCACGCGTCGCGGCCCTTCACCTCGGTCGTCGCCTTGTTCTGCTCGCCGATGATGATGTACGCGGCCATCTCCGCGCGGGCCGCCTGCGTGGCGAGATCACCGCGGGCCGCGACCGTCACGGTCGAGGCATCGGGGCGCTTCTCCCCGCGCGTGCGCAGACAGCCGTGCTCGGCGTCGAGCATCACGAAGACGCCGCGAGCGGCGAGCGCGTGCTCGATCGCGTCGGCGACCTGCTCCCCCAGGCGCTCCTGCACCTGCGGGCGCGCCGAGCAGATGTCGAGCACGCGGGCGAGGGATCCGAGACCCACGACCTGCTCTCCCGGGAGGTACGCGATGTGCGCACGGCCCTGGAACGGGAGCAGGTGGTGTTCGCACACCGAGCGGAAGGCGATGTCGCGCACGAGCACGGCGCCCGTCGGCACGGTCTCGGGGGCCGGGCCGCGCGAGACGTCGATCGTGCGCCGCAGCGGCTCCTCCGCGTCCTGTCCGATGCCGGCGAACAGCTCGGCCATGGCGCCGGCGACGCGCTCGGGCGTCTCGCGGAGCCCCGCACGTTCGGGGTCCTCCCCGATCGCGATGAGCAGCTCGCGCGTCAGCTCGGCGACGCGTGTGGTGTCGACCGCCATCTCGCCCTCCCTCGGTCAGGCCGTTGCGGGCCGGGTGGATCCGCCGTGCTCGGGGGCCGGGTGCGCGGCCGGGATCTGTTCGGACGCCGACGCCTGCGGCGCCTCGGCGGACGCCGCACGCGGCACCTGGATCGGAGGCATCGCCGACACGGGGCGCTCGCTCGACGACAGCCATTGCGGGCGCTCGTCGATCTTCTTCACGTCGCGGAAGATCTCGGCGATCTGCTTGTAGTCGAGCGTCTCCTTCTCGAGAAGCTCGTGCGCGAGGCGGTCGAGGATGTCGCGGTTCGCGTTCAAGACCTGGTACGCCTCGTCGTGCGCCTGCTCGATGAGGGCGCGCACCTCGCGGTCCACTCGCTCGGCCAGCGCGTCGGAGTAGTCGCGGCCGTGACCCATGTCGCGGCCCATGAACATCTCGCCCGACGAGCCCGACAGCAGCACAGGGCCGACGTCGCGGGTCATGCCGTACTCGGTGACCATCTTGCGCGCGATGTTCGTCGCCTTCTCGATGTCGTTCGACGCGCCCGTGGTCGGGTCGTGGAAGACGATCTCCTCCGCGACGCGGCCGCCCATCGCGTAGGTCAGCTGGTCCTGCAGCTCGTTGCGGGTGACCGAGAACTTGTCGTCCACCGGCAGCACCATCGTGTAGCCGAGGGCCTTGCCGCGCGGCAGGATCGTGATCTTGTTGACCGGGTCGGAGTAGTTCATCGCCGCCGCCGCGAGCGCGTGACCGCCCTCGTGGTAGGCCGTGATGAGCTTTTCCTTGTCCTTCATGACGCGCGTGCGGCGCTGCGGGCCGGCGATGACGCGGTCGATGGCCTCGTCGAGCGCGCGGTCGTCGATCAGCTGCGCGTTCGAGCGGGCGGTCAGCAGCGCGGCCTCGTTGAGGACGTTCGCGAGGTCAGCACCCGAGAATCCGGGCGTCTTGCGGGCCACGTCTTCGAGGTCGACGCCGTCGGCCAGCGGCTTTCCGCGACTGTGCACCTTCAGGATCTGCAGGCGCCCCTTCATGTCCGGGGCGTCGACGCCGATCTGACGGTCGAAACGTCCCGGTCGCAGCAGCGCCGGGTCGAGGATGTCGGGGCGGTTCGTCGCCGCGATGACGATGACGTTCGCCTTCGGGTCGAAGCCGTCCATCTCGACGAGCATCTGGTTCAGCGTCTGCTCGCGCTCGTCGTGACCGCCGCCCATGCCGGCTCCGCGGTGACGACCCACCGCGTCGATCTCGTCGATGAAGATGATCGCCGGCGAGTTCTCCTTCGCCTGAGTGAACAGGTCGCGCACGCGGCTCGCGCCGACGCCGACGAACATCTCGACGAAGTCGGATCCGGAGATCGGATAGAACGGCACACCCGCCTCGCCCGCGACCGCGCGGGCAAGCAGCGTCTTACCCGTTCCGGGAGGGCCGTACAGCAGCACGCCCTTCGGGATCTTCGCGCCGAGCGCCTGGAACCGCAACGGATCCGAGAGGAATTCCTTGATCTCCTGGAGCTCCTCGACGGCCTCATCGGATCCCGCGACGTCGGCGAACGTCACATCCGGGTTCTCCTTCGTGACGTTCTTCGCCCGCGACTTACCGAACTGGGCCATCTTGCCGCCGCCCTGTGCGCTCGACAGCAGGAACCAGAAGAGCAGGCCGAGCAGCAGGATCGGGATCAGCAGCGACAGGAGGCTGCCGAAGAAGGATCCCTGCGGGACCGCGTCGTCGAAGCCGTCCTTCGGGTCGGCCTTCGCGACCGCATCGATGACGTCGGCCTCGCGGCCGCCCACGTAGTAGAACTGGACGTTCTTCGCGCCCTCGAACTCCTCCGACAGCGTCAGATCCACCCGCTGGTCGCCGTCGGTGACGGTCGCCTCGGTGACCTTGCCCTCGTTCAGAAGCTCGAGCCCTTCCTGCACCGTGACGTGCTTCGGCCCGCTGAAGGCCGTGAAGAGCGAGAACCCGGCAATCAGCAGCGCCGCGATCAGCAGCACATAGAGAACGGGATGGCGGAAGATCTTCTTCGCGTTCATAGTGCGTCGGTTAACCGACTCCTCCTGGTGGTCGACGCGCGGGCAGAGCCCCTCGCAGATCGTTTCAGGTTACCGGGGCGCGATATGTGCGGGGGCGAGATTCGCCCATGGCGGAACGCGCCCTACGGCTCAGGAGTAGACGTGCGGGGCGAGGACCGCGACGTCCCGGAGGCCGCGGTAGCGCTCGGCGTAGTCGAGGCCGTAGCCGATGACGAAGTCACTCGGGATGTCGAAGCCGACGTACTTGGCGTCGATCTCGACCTTCATCGCCGCGGGCTTGCGCAGCGCCGCGAGCACCTCGATCGAGGCCGCACCGCGGGTCTCGAAGTGCTCGAGGAGCCAGTTGAGCGTGAGCCCGGAGTCGATGATGTCTTCGACCACGAGGACGTGCTTGCCCTCGAGCGGGGTGTCGAGGTCCTTGCGGATCTGCACGACGCCGCTCGACTTGGTCGAGGCGCCGTAGCTCGAGACGGCCATCCAGTCCATGGGGGCATCGATCTGCAGGTGGCGCACGAAATCGGCCATGACCATGACCGCGCCCTTCAGAACGCCGACGAGCAGGATGTCCTTGTCGGCATAGTCCTGGTCGACCTGCTTCGCGAGTTCCGCGAGCCGATCCTGCATCTGCTCCTCGGTGACGAGGACTCGGTCAAGGTCGTTGTGAATGTCAGCCGCACGCATGCGAAAAGCCTATGCGCCCCACCTCGACGAACGCACAAGTTTTATGCGAACGAACACGTTATTTCATGTGCTCTCGCCTAGATCATGTTCTTTCGGCGGTGAAGGTGAGCAGGCCGCCCTCCCGGCGCGCCTGGCACTCCGGTAGGTCGATGGGGCCTTGGCCCTTCCAGTCCGTGACGAGGCGGGCCACCTCGAGGGTCTGGGTGCGCGTGAGGCTCACGCCGAACTCGCTACCCACGACGTGGCGGATGATGCGGTGCCGCAGCCCCGCCGGGTTGGCTTTGAGCGCCGCGACCGAGACGGCGATGCCCGCCTCGGCGTGCTCGACGATGTCCTCGATCGTCTCGTCGATCATGTCGGCGAAGGCCTCGTCGTCCTCCCGAAGCTGCTCGGCCGTGCGCCAGAGCGCCTCGGCGATGCCCGGGCCGAGCTCGCGTTCGAGCACGGGCAGCACGCGCTCGCGCACCCGCACGCGTGAGAAGCGCTCGTCCGCATTGTGCGGATCCTGCCACGGCTCGATGTCGCTCGCCGCGCAGAAGGCGGCCGTCGTCTCGCGGCGCAGCCCGAGCAGGGGGCGGATCCATGCGAGCCCCGCGCCGTCGAGCGCGTGCGGGCTCATGCCCGACAGGCTCGTGGTTCCCGATCCGCGGGCGAGGCCCAGCAGCACCGTCTCGGCCTGGTCATCGAGCGTGTGGCCGACGAGCACCGCGACGGCGTCCTCTTCCGCGGCGACCCGGCGCAGCGCGGCGTAGCGCGCGTCGCGGGCCGCGGCCTCCGGCCCGCCCGCGGATCCGACCTCCACGCGCTCGACGCGCGCGGCGCGGATCCCGAACTCCCGCGCCCGCGCCGCCGCCCGTTCGGCGACCTCGGCGGATCCGTCCTGCAGGCCGTGATCGATCGTCACCGAGACGACCTCGAGGCCGACCTTCGGGGCCTCGTGGGCCGCCGCCGCCGCGAGCGCCATCGAATCGGCGCCGCCCGAGAGGGCGACGAGCACGCGCGCCCCCGAATCCGCGAACGGGGCGAGGGCTGCGCGCACTGCGCGGCGGACGTCTGCGACGGCGGGATCCAGCATGCGTACCAACGTAGCGGCTATTGTTGCGCTGACCCCTCCCGTCAGAACTCAAGGAGCGACATGGGTGCGTACGATGCAGTAATCGAGATCCCGCGCGGCAGCCGCGTGAAGTACGAGGTCGACCATGAGACCGGTCGTGTCTTCCTCGACCGCGTTCTCTACACGACCTTCGGTTACCCCACCGACTACGGATTCTTCGAGAACACCCTCGGCGAGGACGGCGACCCGCTCGACGTGCTCGTGGTCATGGACCACTCGGTCTACCCCGGCGTCGGAGCCAAGGTCCGCCCCGTCGGCGTGCTCAAGATGAGCGACGAGGCCGGCGGCGACGACAAGGTCGTCGCGGTTCTCGCGAAGGACCCGCGCTGGGAGCACATCCAGGACGTGTCGGACCTCGGCGAGTTCCAGCGCAAGGAGATCGAGCACTTCTTCGAGCACTACAAGGACCTCGAGCCCAACAAGTGGGTCAAGGTCGACGAGTGGGCCGGTGCCGAGGAGGCCGAGCGCCTCGTGAAGGAAGCCTTCGAGCGCGCCGCCGCCGAAGGCCACTAAGGCTTGTAACGGAAGAAGGGCATCCCCGCGGGGATGCCCTTCTTCCGTTAGATCGAGATGCCCTTGCCGGCCATGAAGTCGATCGGGTTGGTCGTCGCGCCGTTGATGTAGACCTCGAAGTGCAGGTGGCAGCCGAACGAGTTGCCGGTGTTGCCCTCGTAGGCGATCACGGTGCCGGCCTCGACGTACTGGCCGTAACCGACCAGGATGCCGCCGTCGACGATGTGGCCGTAACCCGTCGCGATGCCGTTGCCGTGGTTGATGCGAACGTAGTTGCCGTAGCCGCCGTTGTAGCCGGCGTACTCGACGGTGCCGGCCGCCGCCGCGAGGATGTTCGCGCCGCAACCGGCGGCGAGGTCGACGCCCTCGTGGAACGAGCTCGAGCAGTACGAGGGACCGCAGATCTGCGAGCGCCAGCCGTATCCGGCTGTGCGCCAGCCCGAGTTGGGACGCACCCAGCCCGCCTGCGGCTGGGGTGCCGGCGGGGCGGGAGGCGCCGGGGCCGCGGGCTGCTGCGGGGCCGGTGCCGCAGGCTGGTTCTGCTCGGCCTCGCGGCGGCGCCGTTCCTCCTCCTCGGCTCGGCGGCGCGCTTCCTCCTCCTGGCGCTTGCGCTCTTCCTCGGCCCGGCGAGCCGCTTCTTCGGCGGCCTTGCGGCGGCGCTCCTCCTCGAGGCGACGCTGTTCGGCCTCGTAGGCCTCGCGCTGCGCGACGCCGTCCTTGTACTCCTGCAGGGTCTTCGACGACGTGTCCTGCAGCGCCGCGAGCTGCTGCTCGAGCGTGATGAGGTAGCTCTGCTGATCGGCGAGCGCCTGCTCGGCCGCGGCCTGCGCCTGGCGAGCGATCTCCATCTTCTCTTCCGCGACCTTCTGCAGGCGGTCGCGCTCCTTGCGCGCCTCCTCCGCCTGATCCGTCAGGTGCTGGGCCGAGTCGCGAGCCGCGACCGCGTCGGCGTAGATCGACTGGTTGCGTTCGGCGAGCTTGTCGAGCTGACCGAGCTGCGCCAGGATCTCATCGGCGTCCTCGCCGGATCCTGCGAAGAGCACATCGTAGGCGGTGCTGTCACCGCCCGATCGACTCAGCTTCGCTGCGACCTTCGCCGCGGCCTGCGCGGCCTCGTCGGCCTTCTTCGACTGCTCGTCGGCCTGCGCCTGAAGATCGTCGGCGCGGTGCGCGGCCTCGAAGAACTCCTGCTGCGCCGCGTAGTAGTCGTCCGCGGCCTGCGTGGCAGCAGCCTGGGCCTCGGCGACCGCGTTCTGCAGCTGCGTGATGAGCCCCTGGATGCGCGTGACCTCCCCGGCCTTCGCCGACTCGTCATTGCGCGCCCGTTCGACGTCGTCCCATGTCGGGTAGTCGTCGGGGTTGTACGTGATCGCGGCCTGTGCCGCGCTCGTGCCACGCAGCACCCCGAAGGTACCCACGGCCGCGATCGAGAGAACGCCGGCGACCATTGCGCCACGACGCGTCAGCGGCGACCACAGGCTGCGGCGTTCGCTCGGCGTCGGTGCGCAGTCACACGGAACGTCGATCTCGGCTTCTTGCGCGTGCGCGCGCTCACGCTCGGGGGAGTTCACATCCGTCACACTAACAAGCCTTACATTTCAGCGGATCCGCGGCGGCACGGTTTTCGCCACTTACCGGCCATTCCTGGCAGGCACACACTCGTTCAGCATGCCACTGCGACACGCCCGAAGTGCGAAAGGCGCGCCGCCGTTTTGCGATCCGGATCGACATCTGCCTAAGATAAACGGGTTGGCAGGTGAGCCGCGAGGAACACCAAGACTGACGGCCCCATCGTTTAGTGGCCTAGGACGCCGCCCTTTCACGGCGGTAGCACGGGTTCGAATCCCGTTGGGGTCACTGAAAAACTTATAATCGAATATCGTGCACATGCACATCATGGCCCTGTAGCGCAGTTGGTTAGCGTGCCGCCCTGTCACGGCGGAGGTCGCGGGTTCAAGTCCCGTCAGGGTCGCTCTAGGTGAGGGGCCTTCTTTCTCGGAAGAAGGCCTTTTGCATAGGATGCGACATACGAGTCGCATGGCTCTGTAGCTCAGTTGGTAGAGCGTTCGACTGAAAATCGAAAGGTCACCGGATCGACGCCGGTCGGAGCCACAAGGATGATCGTTACAATCATCCCAGAAACCCTCGCGTAGCTTCTACATCGCGGGGGTTTTGCTTTGCCCTGGTGAGGGGTGGCCCCTTTCCTGACGGGCATCGGCGTGGCGGGCTTCGTTCCCGGCGCATCTCGTTACGAGCCCGCGGCCCGACAGCGCTCTCGCGGCAAGGCGCACAGAAAGAGACGTCCATGAGTCAGCTCCACCAGAACGCGCGCATCGTCTTGGAGACCGTGCACCTCGCGGAGGAACTCCGGCGGATGCATCGCGTGATCACCGAACGAGAGTTTCCGGCCGCGCTACGGGATGACTTCCACGCACAGTGCGAGGAGATCGAGCGCGTCACGGGCGGTGATGAGTACCGCCGCACGCGCCGCCGCGCCCGCTCGCTCAACGTACTCTCCCTCGCCCTCGCGCTACCGGTGCTGCTCGCGGCAGTAGGCTTCATCGGGTATGACCGGTTCGTGCCGGACGCGGATCTGTTCGGCATGCTCTTTCGCAACATGATGGTGTTCTGGGCGGTCACCGCCATCGCCATCCTGCTCATCCTGGGTGTGCTCGTCTGCGCCATCGCACACCGCACCACGAACCGCCGCCTCCTCGGCAGAATCTATCCGGCTCTTCTCGAACGCGCCGGCCTCGCCTAACGGAGACTCCCTCACACGGGTATCGAAGCCGCCGCTGCCGTCCCCGTCGGCCCGTGAATGAACGCAACGACGGTCTCGCCTGGCAGCAACGCGCATGCACATGGCGGGCGGCTCTCCGTTGCGATGCGTTCCCGCGTCGTGGCCTACGCGTCCTCCCCCACCAGACTCGCGAAGGCGCTCAGGCGCGCGACCGAGTCGGCGTGGAACGGCAGGTCGTCGAGGAGGGCGGGGCTGAAGACGACGTAGGCCGCGACCTTGGCGCGGCTGATCGCCACGTTGAGGCGGTTCTGCAGAAGCAGGAATTCGGGGCCTCGCGGGGCGCTACGCCCCGAGCTCGCCGCGAGCGTCAGGATCGCGACCGCCGCCTCCTGGCCCTGGAACTTGTCGACCGTGCCCACGCGCACCTCGCCATAGCCGGCCCGCGCGAGCGCCTGCTCGACCAGCTGCTGCTGCGCGTTGTATGGCGCGACGACGATGACGTCGGCCTGCGTGAGGGGCCGAGGCTCCCGCGGCATGGCCCGCTGCTCGTCGTCGATATCGATCTCGGTGAACGCGCGCCCCAGCACATCGGCCACGATGCGCACGACCTCGGCAGCCTCTTCCGGCGACTCGGTCGCGTTGCCGCGATGGACGACCCGCACGGCGTGCAGCCCCGGTTCGATCCCCTCGACCGCGCGCAGCTCCGCCCCGGACCGCGAGCGCAGCTGCCCGCCGTACGAGAGCCGAGATACGGGACCCGCCACCTCGGGATGGAGGCGCCACGTGCGGGCGAGGAAGTATCCGTAGCCCTCGGGCAGTACGGCGGATCCGCGCATCAGCCAGCCGAGCGCCGATGTGTCGACGGGTGCGGGGTGCGTGCCCTGGCTGACCTGCGGCAGCTGCTGGGGATCGCCGAGGAGCAGCAATCGCCGCGCCGACATCGACACCGCGATCGTCGAGGCGAGTGAGAACTGTCCCGCCTCGTCAACGACCAGCAGGTCGAGGCTGCGGCGGTCGACACGCGTGACGTTCGCGAAGTCCCAGGCCGTGCCGCCGACGACGTACCCCTTCGCCTTGGCCTGCTGGAAGGCGGAGAGGCCGTTGCGCGGCAGCACAGTGAATTTCTCGCCGTCGGCGCGGGCGCCGCCCTTGAGCACCTTGCCGACGTTGCCGGCGGGAACGCCCGCCGCGACGACCCGGTCGAGCATGTTCTCGACGACGGCGTGCGACTGGGCGACGACTCCGATCTTCCAGCCGTGGTCGTTCACCAGGCGGGCGATCACGTGCGAGCCGACGTACGTCTTGCCCGTGCCGGGAGGGCCCTGCACGGCCAGATACGTGGGAACGCTCAGCAGCGAGAACACGATCGCGTCGATGTCGCTGCCGATCGACGACGACACGACGCGGCCCGCGTGATGGTCCGCGCGCAGACCCCTCAGGATGTCGGTCGCCGGGTCGATCGGGTACGCTCCGTCGGCGGCCTGCACGTTCTTCTCACCGCGCAGCAGGGCGTCGGCCCACTCGTTGATCGCCCCCTGCTGGGCACCGGCGGGCGGTGGAGAGGCCGGGGTCAGCGCGACGGGAAGCTCGCGCCACGTCTGCCCGCCGGCTGCGTATTCCTCCACGACGGCGCCGTCGTCGAGGACGTCTACGACGCGTACCTCGCGGGGCACGTGGATCCACCGGTTCGATGCCTCGGACGGAAACGGTGCGGGTGCCGGATAGAGCACGAAGGGGCTGGCGCCCTCGCGCAGGCGCGTGCCCGGCGCGACGTCGCCGCGCAGCTCGATGACGCGGCGCATGGCGCGCTTGCCGTCGGGCGTATGCCAGTCTTCGAGCACGTCGGAGCGGCGCACGTCGATGACGACGACGTCGCGCGTCTCTCCCCAGAGCGCGATGGGCTCGCGCAGGCGCTCGAAGTGCGCCTGCCAGAACGCGCGCGCCTCGCGCGGGTAGTAGTCGATCGCCGCGGCAGCCAGCCGCAGGGCCTGCTCGTCGGCGATGCGGCGCGCGTCGTCCCCGCGGGCCAGGCCGGTCTCTTCCCCCGCCGGAACAGACTCCGCCGTGCGCTCGAGCGCCGCTGGATCCGCGGCCTCGCGCAGCTCATCGGCCTTCGCGATCAGCGCGACCGCGCGGGGCGAGGGCTCATAGACGTCGCTCGGCCGATCATCGGGGGCGGCCGGGAGCACGCGCGTCTCCCGGGCGCGCTCGATCAGCCAGTCGCGCAGGCGGTGGGTCGAGACGCAGTCGTAGCGGTTGTAGTCGGCGAGATCGTCGAGGATGGCGCCGGCCTCGTCCTCCCGCCCCTCGTCGGCGAGGGTGCGTGCCTCGACGTATCGGACGATCGAGTCGTCGCCCTTCTGCACGTCCTGGGTGCGCACCTCGCCGCCCATGTAGAGCGGCTCGAGCTTCTTGATCGAATACGACGCGCTGCCCACGCGCAGCGCGTTCTTCACCACGGGGTACAGGTCGACGAACAGCTCGTCGCGCAGCATGCGGTCGACCTCGGCCTCGCACACGCCATGCCGAGCGGCCATCTGCGCCAGGTGCGTCGGCTCATAGGGGGCGTAGTGGAAGATGTGCATGTGCGGGTGAGCCTGCCGGCGCGCCGCAATGAAGTCGCAGAAGCGCTCGAGGGCGCGTCGTTCGGCCGCGAGGTCGTGCGCCCACAGCGCCGTGTACTGCTCGCGCGAGTCGACCCAGCCGAACAGGTAGTCGAGGCCCCACGCGCCGCGACCACCCGGCAGCGCCTCGCTGTGCAGCGGGTCGCCCTCGAAGTCGAAGAAGATGTCGCCGTGGTCGGGGCGCGGCATCGTGCTAAGAGCGGTCGGGTTCACGACCTCGTAGAGCGGTGCGTCCTCGCCGGACCGCTCGGTGAGGACCTGCAAGCGTGCCTGTGTACGGAGCCGGTCAAAGGCCTCGTCGCTCATGCGCGCCGGCTTCGTCGTGGCGCTCGCGAGCGCATCGATGGTCTCGTATCCGGCCTCGCGGAGGCGTTCGCGCGCAGCGGGGCGCATGCCCGCGACGAGCAACACATCGCGATGAGCCGCGACCTGCTCGGCGCACGCCACACAGCGGCCGCAGGCCTGCACCTCGAGGTCGCCGCGGGCATCTCCCCACTCGATCGCGGGCGCCGCGGATCCGCTCTCGATGCGCCGGTCGACGACCAGCTGCTCGAGCCGCGCGCGACGTACCCGGAACAGCGGCAGCAGATCATCGACGGCGTGCGTCGACGTGGTGCCGTCGCCCAGCAGCAGGTCGACCTCGTCGGCGCGTGCAACGCCCAGCGCGTCGAGCTGATCGACATATGCCGCGAGCTGCATAAGCGCCGTCACCCGCGCGGTCCGGGCGAGCTTCGTATCCTGCACGCGCCACGCCCCCGTGTCGTCGCGGACGAGGAAGTCGGCGAAGCCGACGAAGTCGCCCGCCGCGAATGCGCCCTGGAAGACGACCCGGGCCGCCGGATCCGCCAGTGCCTCGTTCGTCAGGCGAACCGCCTCGGCGAGCTCGTCCGCCCGCGCGGACGAGGCCCGCTCGATCTCGACGACCGCGGACCCATACCGGGCGCGATACGTCTCGAGCGTGCGGGCCTCGTGGGCGTCGCCGAGGCGGGCCGCGCGTTCGAGCATCGCGTCATCGGGATCGTCGACGGCCGCGCAACGGCCCAGTTTCGCGTCGATCTGCCGCAGCCACGCGAACTCGCACTCGGCGGCGGCCTTCAGGTCGCTCGCGCTCCAGATGAGCCGCTGTTCGTCGTGGATGATCCGCATGTTTCCACGGTAGTTGTCACCACTGACAAACGAAGATGGAAGACTGGTCAGCGTGACCGACTTCGATTTCCTGAGCGCGTATCGTCACGGCTTCGCCCGCGTCGCCGCCTGCCACATTCCCGTCGCGATCGCGGATCCCTCGGGCAACGCACGGGCGGTCCTGGACGCGGCGCGGCAACTGGACGACGATTCCGTCGCCGTGGCGGTGTTCCCCGAGCTGTGTCTGACGGGCTACGCGATCGACGATCTCGTGATGCAGGACGTCGTGCTCGACGGCGTGCACGCCGCAATCGAGGAGATCCGCAACGAGTCCGAGTGGATCATGCCGCTCCTCGTCGTCGGAGCCCCGCTGGCGTTCGACGGGCGCCTCTACAACTGCGCGGTCGTGATTCACCGCGGCGAGGTCATCGGCGTCGCGCCGAAGTCGTACCTGCCGAACTATCGCGAGTTCTATGAACGGCGCTGGTACGCATCGGGCGAGGGCGTGCGGGGCACGATCCGGATCGGCAGCGCCGACGTGCCCTTCGGCAACGACCTGCTCTTCGAGGCCGCCGATGTCGCGGGCCTCACGGTGCACGCCGAGGTCTGCGAGGACATGTGGGTGCCCGTGCCGCCGTCGTCGCGCGCGGCGCTCGCGGGCGCGACCGTGCTGCTCAACCTCTCGGGCAGCCCCATCACGATCGCTCGGGCCGATGTTCGCCGTTCGCTCGTGCAGTCGGCATCGCTCAGGTGCAACGCGGCATACGCATACGCCGCCGCGGGCCTCGGCGAGTCGTCCAACGACCTGTCGTGGGACGGCCAGACGATGATCTACGAGGGCGGCGACCTGCTCGCCGAGACCGAGCGCTTCCCCGCCGGTCCCGCGTTCTCGATCGCCGACGTCGACCTCGACGCCCTGCGCCAGGATCGGATCCGTCAGGGCACCTTCGACGACAACGCGCGCGCCTACGAGGGCGATTTCCGGCGGATCCGGTTCACGCTCCGTCCGCCGAAGCACGACGTCGGGCTGCGCCGCCAGGTCGACCGCTTCCCCTTCGTGCCGGACGACCCCGCACGCCTCGCGCAGGACTGCTACGAGGCCTTTCACATCCAGGTCGCCGGCCTCGAGCAGCGCCTGCGCGCGATCGGCAACCCGAAGCCCGTCATCGGCGTCTCGGGCGGCCTCGACTCGACGCACGCCCTCCTCGTCATCGCCCGTGCGATGGACCGGATGGGCCGCCCGCGCAGCGAGATCCTCGCCTACACGATGCCCGGCTTCGCGACGAGCGACCACACCAAGAATAACGCCATCGCGCTGGCCGAGTCGGTCGGCGCGACGATCGAGACGATCGACATCCGCCCCGCCGCGACCGAGATGCTGAAGCAGATGGGGCACCCGTTCGGATCCGGTGAGCCCGTCTACGACGTCACCTTCGAGAACGTGCAGGCCGGCATGCGCACCGACTACCTGTTCCGCCTCGCGAATCACCACGGCGGCATCGTCGTCGGCACGGGCGATCTGTCGGAGGCCGCGCTCGGCTGGTCCACCTACGGCGTCGGCGACCAGATGAGCCACTACGTCGTCAACAGCGGGGTGCCGAAGACGCTCATCCAGCACCTGATCCGCTGGGTCATCGCCGACGGCACCGGCGTGACGCCCGAGGAGGCTTCTGTCCTGCAGTCCGTCCTCGACACCGAGATCTCTCCCGAGCTCGTGCCCGCGGGGCAGGACGGCAAGGTGCAGTCGACCGAGAGCACGATCGGCCCCTACAACCTGCACGACTTCTTCCTCGCATACGTGCTGCGGCGTGGATCCCGGCCGTCGAAGATCGCGTTCCTCGCGTGGCATGCGTGGCACGATGCGGCCCTGGGCGCATGGCCCGCCGGCTTCCCCGTCGATGAGCGGCCCGCGTACGACCTCGACGAGATCGCGACGTGGCTGAGGCTGTTCCTCAAGCGCTATTTCGGCTTCGCGCAGTTCAAGCGGTCGGCGGTGCCGAACGGGCCGAAGGTATCACCGATCGGCTCCCTTTCGCCCCGCGGCGACTGGCGTGCGCCCTCGGACGGCAACGCGCGCGCGTGGCTCGCCGAACTCGACGCCGCACTGCCCGAGGCCTAGCGTCGCGGAATAAGCCCGGATCTCGTCGGATCCGGGCCGATTCCGAGACGCTCCGCGGGGTCAGTTCTTCTTCGAGAACACGCTCCGCAGGATCGCGAACACGATCGCCGCGACGACGAGCACGATCAGCAGCTTGAAGGCCCAGAAGATCACTGAGAAGAGGATGTTGACGAGGAAGATCGCGATGATGATCGCGACGACGACGCCGAGAACGGTCCAGATTGTGCCCATGTTCATGGGCCCAGCCTACTGTTCCACGATGCTCCATCCGCCGGGAGCGCGGCGAACTCGAAGCTGAGCCGGGATCTGTTCCTTCATCGCGTCGACGTGGCTGATGAGGCCGACGGTTCGCCCGCCCTGACGCAGATCGTCGAGCGTGCGCATCGCCGTCTCGAGGGTTTCGGCGTCGAGCGATCCGAAGCCCTCGTCGATGAAGAGCGTGTCGAGGCGGATCCCGCCCGCCCGGTTCGTCACCACCTCGGCAAGCCCCAGCGCGAGCGCCAGTGAGGCGAGGAAGGTCTCGCCGCCTGACAGCGTGTGGGGAGCGCGTGCCCGCCCGCTGTACGCGTCGAACACCTCGATGCCGAGCCCCGACGCCGCCCTGCGGCGAGCAAGCTGGTCGGAGTGCCGCAGCGTGTAGCGGTTGTCGCTCATCTCGGCCAGGCGTGTATTCGCGGCGTCGACGATCTCTTCGAGCTCGGCCGCGAGCACGAAGGTCTCGAGGTTCATCTGCCGCGTGTTCGGCGCGCGCCCCGCGACCGTGTCGGCGAGGCGGGTGACGAGGGCGACCGTCTCGGCCCGCTCGCGGATGCGCGTGTGGGCCTCGTGGGCGCGGTGGAGGGACCCGCCGAGCGCGCGCACGATCCGGTCGGCCTCGCCTCGCGCTTCGATGGCCTCGTCGTGCGCGGCCCGCGCCGCGGCGAGCGCGGCCTCGACGGCGTCGAGCTCGATGGTCTCGCTCGGGATCGGCGCGTCGGCGAGCTCGTCGAGCGTCGCCTGCGCGGCGGCGCGCCGGGCATCTGCTGTGGCCACGGCTCGCTCGATGTCCGCCAGAGCCTCGGGCTCGCGCTGCGCCGCGAGAGCCTCGTCGAGGCTGGCGAAACGCCCCTGTTCGAGGGCGGTCGCGAGTGCGTCTCGTGCGGCGGTCAGCGCAGTCGTGACGCGGATCTGCTCCGAGTGCGTATCGGCGCAGTGGGTTGCGTGCGAGGCGAGGCGCTGGGCGACGCCGATGCGCTCGGCGACCGAGGCGTAAGCGCCGCGGGCCGCCTCGACGTCGGCGCGGGCCTGGGCGAGGGCTCTCTCCTCGGCCGCGAGGTCGGCTTGGAGTTGCGCACGGGCTGTGGCGTGCTCGCGATGCGCCGCGGCGGTGTTCTCGCGTTCGGTCTCGAGCTTCTGGATCTGGGCCTCCAGCGACTTCTGCTGCGTGAGCGCCGCCTCGGCGTCGGCCTTCGTCTGCCGGGCCGTCAGCAGGTCGCCGTCGACCTCGGTCGCGGTGCGTCCGCCGGCGCGCGTCTCGGCCTCGCTCAGCGCCAGTTGCGACTCTTGGCGGGCTTCGACGGCCCGCTCGTAGGCGGCCACGGCGTCCGAGCGCGCGGCGTCGGCTCTCGCGATCGCCTCGGGCGTAACGGCGTCGTCGCCGGGCTCGGCCGGCGCGGGGTGTTCGGTAGACCCGCACACCGCGCACGGCTCCCCCGCGACGAGTTTCCGGGCGAGTTCACTCGAGTAGCCGGCGAGGCGACGACGATGGAGCTCGTCGAGCGCGTGCTCCGCCGCGTCTCGCGCCGCTCGTGCGACGGCGAGCTCCTGCTCGGCCTTCGCATAGGCGGCCGCCCGCTCGCTCGCCTCGTGCACGGCCGTGAACTGCGCCTCGAGCGCGCGAATGTGCTCGTCGACCTGCTCGGCGCGCGCGGCGCGGGCGGCCGCGTCGTCGCGCCGCTTGCGGGTCGCCTCGATGAGCCCGGGCAGTGCCTCCTCGCGCGACGCGAGCGTCGCAAGGCTCTCGTCGAACGTGATCATCCGTTCACGCGCCGCCTCGATGCGCTGCGCATCGCGATCGAGCTGGCTCTCGCGCGTGCGCAACGGCTCCCAGGCGCCGATGCAGCGCTTGACGTCGTCGGCGAACGCACCAAGCGTTTCCTGATCCGCGGCCGTGTCGGGGAGGACGGGCTCGACACCGTCGCTGGCGGGCGTCGCCCTGCCCCAAAGGTTCTCCGCCTCGTTGCGCGCTCGGCTCCACTCGCTCCGCGCGCTCTCCGCCTCTTCTCGCGCCCGATTCCTGTCGTTCTCGGCGCGGGCGACGCCCGCGATCGCGGTACGGACGGTATCGGCCCGGCGGGCGGCATCGAGCTCGGCCCGGGCGGCGTCGGTAACGGCGCGCTTCTCGTCGAGCTCAGCGAGGGTCGCCGTAGCGGTGCGGTGGCGGCGTTGCTGTTCGGCGAGCGCCGTCGTCTCGTCGCGCTTCTTCTCCGCCGCGGCGCGCGCGGCGTCAGCGGACGCCGCACGGCTCTTCGCCTCGTCGAGGTGTTTGAGCGCGATCGCGTGCGCGGCCTCGGCCTGGTCGATGCGTGCCGCGGTATCGTTCGCGTCGATCTCGCGGCCGACCAGCGGCGCGAGCCCGTCGCCGTCAGGGTGTGCTGCGACGACCGTTCGCACCTCCTCGACCCCGCGCAGGGCCTCGTCGAGGATCGCGTTCAGTCCGATCCGCTGGTCGCGGATCGCCGCCTCCGCGGTCTTGCGACGTTCCTCGAGCGCTTGCTCGTACTGTTCGAAGCGGCGCGTGCCGAAGAGCGAACGCAGCAACCTCTGCCGGTCGTCGTTCTTCGCGAGCAGGAACTTCGCGAAACGCCCCTGCGCGAGCAGGATGACCTGCTGGAACTGCTCGCCGCTCATGCCGACGATGTCACCGACGCGCGAATCGACCTCTTTCTCCTTCGTCGCGACGCCGATCCAATCGCCCGAGTCCCGTCGGAAGAGCTCGACGCTCGATCGCTCGAGGGTTGTTCCCTCGCCACGCTGTTTCGGCCGCTCGTAGGCGGGCGTTCGCACGATGCGCCATGCGTCGTCGCCGACCACGAAATCGAGCGTGACGCGGCTCGGCTCGCCATCCTTCGCGTAGTCGCTGCGGAAACGCCTCTCGCCCTCCGAGGCGCGCGGCGTGGTGCCGTAGAGAGCGAAGCAGATGGCGTCGAGGATGCTCGATTTGCCCGTGCCCGTGCGGCCCGAGATCAGAAAGATGCCGTCGGCGGCGTAGCGGTCGAGGTCGACCGTCTGAGTGTCGCGGAAGGGCCCGAAGCCCTCGATCACGAGGTTCTCGATCTTCATACCCGCTCCCCCGCTCGAACCTCGGAGACGATGTCCGCGATGAGTGCGCGCTCGTTCTCGGAGGCGCCTTCTCCCGCGCGGACGTGCTCCAGGAAATCGTCGACGATCTGCGGATCCGGGGTACCGCGCGCCACCCGGTCGCGATAGCTGCGCTGCTCGGTGTTCTCGCGATCGGGGCGATACTCGATCGTCGCGCAGTACGGGAAGCGGGTGCGAAGCTTCTGCATCGGATCCTTCGGAGGCACCCGATCGGTCAGGATCGCGCACACCCACTCGTCGTCGTGGCCGGGCGTCGCGAGGACCTCGTCGAGCGTGCCCGTGAGCGTCGCGTGCCCGCGCGGGATCGGCAGATCGAGCCAGGTGGCGCCCTCGAACCCGGCGGCCGAGAGCTCGACGAGCCAGGATCCGCGGGGCTTGTTCGCCTCACCGAAGCTGTAGTGCAGGGGAGCGCCCGAGTAGCGGATATGCGGCCTCAGCTCGCTACGGCCATGAATGTGGCCGAGCGCGACGTAGTCGGGCCCCTCGAGGTCGGCGAGGGGCACGACGTCGAGGGATCCCTGCCGCAGGTCGTGCCGGACCTCGCGCTCGAGCTGCGGGGTCGTCTCGACACCCGCCGCGAAGCAGTGCGCGATCGCGACCGAGACGCCGCCGCGCTCGGCGCGATCGGCATTGATCAGCCGCATGGCGTGCGCGACGACCTGCCGCTGGGTGCGCAGCACCTCGTCGGGCCAGAGGTGCCGCACGAGCGCGGGCTCGAGATAGGGAATGCCATAGAAGTGCACGCCGTCGATCGTGATGGGGGTACCCACCGCGAGCGGATCCGTCACGATGCGCACGCCGTCCTCGAGCAGCGGGGCCTGGAAACCCAGCCGAGCCGCCGAATCGTGGTTTCCACTCGTGACGACGACGCGCGCGCCAGCGTCGCGGATTCCTCGGAGCGTGTCGGTCAGAACGCCGTAGCAGTCGGCTGCCGGCATCGACGAGTCGAACACGTCACCCGCGACGACCACGACATCGACGTCGTGCTCACGCACCTGCGCGACGAGCGCCTCGAGCACGCCGCGGATCGCATCGAGCGTCGAGTTGCCGTGGAACGTGCGCCCGATGTGCCAATCGGATGTGTGAAGGATCCGCATGGGTTCAACGGTATCGGCGACCTCCGACAAACGAAGCGCCGCTATGCTGACCGCATGGTCGATGAAGACTCCGAACTCGCACAGCTCCGCGCCGCCGCCGAGGCCGCTCAGGCGGCGCTCGCGGCCGCCGAAAAGGAAGCCGAGAAGAGGGCCGCCGACGCAGCCCGAGGCGACGCACCCCTCCCGGCCGCCGACGTCGACGCGATCGCGGACGCCTATGCCTTCGAGGGCGAGGCGCTCGAGATCGGCGCGCTCGTGAACGGGTCCGTCGAGCGCGGTGCGCAGATCCGGATCCCCCTCGCGATGCTGAACCGCCATGGGCTGATCGCTGGCGCAACCGGCACCGGCAAGACGCGCACGTTGCAAGGTCTCGCCGAACAGCTTGCGGAGAAGGGGGTGCCCGTGTTCGCCGCCGACATGAAGGGCGATCTGTCGGGAATCGCGGTGCCGGGCGAGGCGAGTGAGAAGCTCACCGCCCGCACGCAGCAGATCGGTCAGGAGTGGCAGCCGCGAGCCCAGCAGACCGAGTTCTTCGTGCTGGGCGAGGGTGACGGGATCCCGCTGCGCGCGACGGTGAGCGGATTTGGCCCGCTGCTGCTCGCGAAGGTGCTGGGGCTGAATCAGACCCAGGAGTCGAGCCTGCGGCTGGTGTTCCATTACGCCGATGAGAACGGCCTCGCCCTCGTCGATCTCGAGGATCTGCGCGCCGTTCTCACATTCCTCACGAGCGACGCCGGCAAGCCCGAGTTGAAGGGCATCGGCGGCATCTCGAGCGCGACGGCCGGAGTGATCCTGCGCGAGCTGAGCGCGTTCGCGGCCGACGGCGCCGACGCGTTCTTCGGTGAGCCCGAGTTCGATGTGACCGACCTGATCCGGCTCGCGGGCGATGGTCGCGGGATCCTCAACCTGCTCGAGCTGCCGAACGTGCAGAGCAAGCCGGCGCTGTTCTCGACGTTCCTCATGTACCTGCTCGCCGAGCTGTTCGAGGTGCTGCCCGAGGTCGGCGACCTCGACAAGCCCAAGCTCGTGTTCTTCTTCGACGAGGCGCACCTCCTGTTCGCCGACGCGTCGAACGACTTCCTCGACTCGATCACACAGACGGTGCGGCTCATCCGCTCCAAGGGCGTCGGTGTGTTCTTCATCACGCAGACTCCGAAGGATGTCCCGGGCGACGTACTCGCGCAGCTGGGATCCCGCGTGCAGCACGCGCTCCGCGCCTTCACGCCCAACGACGCGAAGGCGCTCAAGGCGACTGTGAGCACCTATCCGACATCGGGATACGACCTCGAGAGGGTGCTGCAGGATCTCGGCACGGGTGAGGCGATCGTGACCGTGATGAGCGAGCGCGGTGCGCCGACCCCGGTCGCCTGGACACGCGTGCGCGCCCCGCAGGGCCTAATGTCGCCTGCCCCGGCGGGCACGATCGAAAACGTCGTCGGCGGATCCGCGCTGCGCGCGAAGTACGCGACCCGCGTGGACCCGGAATCGGCCCGCGAGATCCTCGCCGCGAAGATGGACGCGGCTCACGAGGAAGAGGAACGCGCCGAGGCCGAGGCGGAGGCGGCCAAGGCGGCTGCCTCGGCGAAGAAGGAGGAGGCCGCGGCGCTCAAGGCGAAGCAGAAGGCCGACCGCGAGTACGAGAAGATGCTGCGCGAGATCACGCGCCCGCCGCGCACCCGCACGACCGCTCACCGCGCACCCGCGGCGTCGCCGCTCGACGATCTTCTCGGATCCTCGGCGCAGAAGCTTGTCTCGGGCGTCGTGCGCGGCTTGTTCGGGATCGGGCGGCGCTAGGACACGTGCGTCCGTTGCGTTCATCGCCTATCGCGCTGAACGCAACGGCTCGAATAGACAGACGGATCCTGCCGGATATGCTGGCCGTCATGGTCGCCGGAGACATCATGGGTGGCCGCCCCGATCCGGAAGGCGATACGCGCGCATGACCGACAACACCTACCCGAACCGCCCGCTCGCGGGTCGTAGCATTCGTCCGCTCGCACTCGGCACGGCCGGATGGTCGTTCACGGAGGGCGTGACCGATGAGCGGATCCTCGACACGGCGGCGGCCGCGCTCGAACACGGACCGATCCTGTTCGACACCGCGCTCGCGTACACGACGCTCGATCACCCGGCCAACAGCGACCGGCTGGTCGGCGAGATCCTGCGCCGTCACGGATCCGACGTGGTGATCTCCGCAAAGGGCGGCCATTTCCGCGACGCGACGGGTTTCCCGAAGGACGGCCGCCCGGAGGCGATCCGCGAGAACCTCGACGTGACGCTGCGCGAGATGGGCGTGGAGGCCGTCGACGTGTACTCCCTGCACCACGTCGACCCGGACGTGCCGATCGAGGACAGCGTGGGCGCGATCGACGAGCTGCGCCGCGAGGGCAAGGTTCGCCATGTGGGCGTATCGAACGTGTCGGTCGAGCAGCTCGCGAAAGCGTCGAGCGTTACCCGGATCGCGACGGTGCAGAACCGTCTCTCCCCATATTGGCGTAACACGCTCGACGTGCTCGCCGAGGTCGAGAAGGCCGGCGCGCTCTACCTCGCCTACTCTCCCACGCAGCCCGCGAAGGACGCGCCGGCGGCGCTGACGGAGGCCGTCGAGCTGATCGCCGCGGAGCGCGGCATCAGCCGCCAGCGAGTCGCGCTCGCGTGGATCCTGGGGCTCTCCGACGCGGTCGTGCCGATCGTCGGATCCACGCGGCGCGCGACGCTGCAGGATTCGTTCGGCGCGCTCGACGTGGTGCTGACGGACGAGGAGCGCGGGCGGATCGACCAGGCGGTGTAACCGCCCGTCGACGAGTACGCCGCTCGAAGAGCGTTCGTCGGGAGTCGCCGTCACCCGGACGCCGATCCCCCACACCGAAGCGGGATAGATGTGCCTGAGCACCTCTCCTCCGCCGCATCATGCTCGGGTCGAATGAGCCTTGTGCGCGCCCTTACCGGCGTGTACTTTCAACTCATTACATCGATGTAATGATTCGCGGATGTAATAGCTCGAGGCCCCGCCTCGAGCTCATGCGAAGAAACTCCAGAGAGGTTCATCAATGACGACCGACCTTCGCCGCAAGCGGTATCGCTTGCATTCCGCCGCCGTCGCGGGGCTCGTTGCCGCGTCGGCCCTGAGCGCCACGCCCGCCTTCGCGAGTCCCGACTCGTGGCACTCCGAGAGGGACATCTACCAGGTGTTCACGGTGCCGAAAACCGCATCCCCGTCGCAAACCTGCGGCAATTCCACCGGCTTCGGCACCGAGATCGCGGGCAACTTCGGACCCGCCAAGACCTGGTCGACCATGGGCCTCGACGCGAGCGGTGCGAACTGCGTCGCGACCATCGGCCCACTCGAGCCCGGCCTCTACTACTACGAGTACAGCGCGATGATGGCCGATCGCTCGAAGGTGAGCTTCCGCGACCCCGACAGCAGCAACGACGTCACGTCACACCCGGAGTGGAACACCCTCTTCATCCCCGGCCCCGAGGTCGCGTGGATGGACGACGTCGCCACCGGCGGCGGTGCCGTCTCGGAGCTCACCTATGACGCGGGCGATGCCGAACATACCGCCGTCGTCTGGACTCCCCCGAGCTACACCGAAAAGAAGGCGCACGCCCTTCCGGTTCTCTATCTGCTCGCAGACGAGGGCCAGTCGGCCCAGGAGTGGCTCGAGCTGGGCCGTGCGGCCCAGGTGCTCGACAACCTCGCCATCGACGGCGATCTCGCCCCGATGGTGGTCGTCATGGCCGACGTCGACGACGCCGCCGAGGTCACGAACGACCTGGCTCCCGCCGTGCACGACGCCTACAACGTATCGAGCAAGGTGAAGCAGACGGGCGTCGCGGGCATCGGCGAGGGCGCCGCTCAGGCGCTCGAGCTCTCGCTCAGCGAGCCGGGTGTCTACGGATCCGTCGGCTCGTTCTCGGGTTACCTCACCGAATCGGTGACGAGCAAGCAGGCGAAGAAGATCAACGCCAAGACCGATCTGCTGCGCTTCTACGTCGGCAACGTTCTTGACTCGAACTACAACGCCACCTTCGACGCTGTACAGCAGCTGAGCGATGCCGGCGTGCGCCTCGAGTCCGACGGTGTCACACCGGGTACCGGCGGCGTGTGGGACACATGGCGCGAGAACCTGCGCGACTTCGCCTCGCGCGCGTTCCAGCCGGGCGTCCGTGACAGCGGACCGAGCAACGGGCATCTTGCTCAGACCGAGCGCTACACGGCCCCGGAGGCGGGCAGCATCACGCGCCCCGACATCGACGAGAACGGGATCGTGACCTTCGAGACCGGCACGCAGTGGGCCAACGCGAAGGACGTGACCATCTGGGGCAACTGGGCTCCCAACGGCCAGTGGTTCCGTATCCCGATGGAGAAGGTCGGCGATCGCTGGCGCCTGCAGGCGGGACCGCTCGACGGCTACTACTACTGGCGGTACATGGTCGATGGTGTCGCCTTCCACGATCCCCAGGACACCCAGAACATCGAGAACGTCGAGAGCCAGCTCTTCATCCCCGGCGGTGAGCGCACCCCGCTCCTCGCCGACCTGCCGGCCGATCAGACGGGCGATGTGCAGACCCATACGTATACCGGCTCGTCGAAGCTGAAGGTGTGGACGCCCGTCGACTACGACGCCGACCGCGCCGAACCGTACCCGGTGCTGTACCTCTACCACGGCTTCGCTCAGAACTATGCGAGCTGGACCGAGGTCGGCCGCGCCGCGCAGATTCTCGACAACCTCTACGCGCGCGGCGAGATCGAACCGATGGTCGTCGTCATGCCGGGCTACGCGGGCGCCCCCGGCGACATCTGGGGTGACCTCTCCGGCAACGTCATGCCTTACGTCGGCGAGCACTACAACGTCTCCGAGGACCCGACCGAGCGCGCCCTCGCGGGCCTCTCGTGGGGCGGTCGCCTGACCCACGGCACCATGGTGAATCACCCGGGTAACTTCGCCCACTACGGAATGTTCTCGCCGCCGTTCGCGACCGGCTCGATCGACCCCGCAACCGAGGCCGGTCAGACCGCGATCGCGACGACCGAGTCGGTCACGCTCTACTCGGGCGACCTCGACACGGGCGCCATCTCGGCCATCGACGGCATGGAGTCGAACCTCGCAGCCAACGGCATCCCGGTCACCAAGACCGTGATCCCCGGCCCGCACGGCTTCGACGTGTGGTGGGCCGGTCTCTCGGCCTTCCTGCCGACGCTCTTCTGAACGAGGCCGCTTTCGAGCGCCCGGGCGCACCGCGCTCGGGCCCTCGTCCGTTTCCGGAGCCCATGCACAGGGTCCCGCGGATCCGAGGATCCGCGGGACCCTGGTGCGACCGTTACGCGTGCTGCATCCGCAACATCGACCACGATACGGGCGGCAGCGTCACCGACACGCGCTCGCGGTCGACCGAGGCCGAGCCGTTCGCGCGAGGGAGCACCGAATCGGCATCGTCCGCCGTCGCCTGCCACTCGTGGTCGGGGTTCGAGAGGGTCTCAGCCGACACGAGCGTCAGGTCGCCCAGGCCGCGCACGTCGACGGCGAGTTCCAGTTCCTCCGATGTCGAACGGTTCACCGCGAAGACGACGACCTCCCCCGTCTCGGCGTCGTGCGTCGCGACGGCGTCGAGAACCGGGGCCTCCCCGAACTTCGCCGTCTCGTACGTCGGCGAATCGATCGCGAGGCGCAGCACCTCGCCGGCCGCATGGCGCGAGGTCAGCGCGAACGGATGGAAAATCGTCTGGCGCCAGGCGCGGCCGCCCGGCTCGGTCATGATCGGGGCGATCACATTGACGAGCTGCGCGAGCGATGCCGAGTGGACGCGGTCGGTGTGACGCAGGAGCGAGATGAGCAGGTTGCCCACCACGACCGCATCGGCGACGTTGTACTTGTCTTCGAGCAGCACCGGTGCAACGGGCCAATCGTCGCCCTCGGGAACCTTCGACTCCGCACGCTTCTGATACCAGACGTTCCATTCGTCGAACGAGATCGCGATCCGCTTGGTGTGCTTACCGGCCGCCCGTACGGCATCGGCGGTCGCGGCCACCGACTCGATGAAGTGATCCATATCGATCGCCGATGCGAGGAACGAGCCGAGGTCGCCGTCCTCCTCGAAGTAGTAAGCATGCGCCGAGATCATGTCGACGTGTTCGTACGACTCGGTGAGGACCACGCGCTCCCACTCGCCGAACGTCGCCATGCTCGAGCCCGATGAGCCGCAGGCGACGAGCACGAGGTCGGGATCCATCATGCGCATCGCGCGGGCCGTCTCGGTCGCGATGCGGCCGTACTCCTCCGCCGTCTTGTGCCCGATCTGCCACGGACCGTCCATCTCGTTGCCGAGGCACCACATGCGAATGCCGTAGGGCTCGTCGGATCCGTTGGCGCGGCGCATGTTCGCGAAGTGCGTGTCGCCCGTGCCGTTGCAGTACTCGAGCAGATCGAGCGCCTCCTGCACGCCCCGGGTGCCGAGGTTCACGGCCATCATCGGCTCGACGCCCGTGCTGCGGCACCACGCCATGTACTCGTCGACGCCGACGAGATTCGGGTCGGTCGAGTGCCACGCGAGATCGGGGCGGCGGGGGCGGTCGGCCACGGGGCCGACGCCGTCTTCCCAGCGGTAGCCCGAAACGAAGTTGCCGCCCGGGTAGCGCACCGCCGAGACGCCCAGCTCCTTCATCAGCTCGACGACGTCACCGCGGAAACCGTGGTCGTCGGCGCTCGCGTGCTCGGGCTCGTAGATGCCGGTGTAGACGCAGCGGCCGAGGTGTTCGACGAACGAGCCGAACGTGTGGCGGCGTACCGGGCCGATCGCGAAGGCGGGATCGGCGGTGATGATCGCGTGCTGCATGGAAAGGATCCTTTCGGAGAAGAAGTGGTCGGAACATGCCGTTGGCGGCGCCCCGAAGGACGCCGCCAACGAAGAAGGCGTTAGCCGAGCTCGTTCTCGAGGTCGGACTGCGCCTGGTCGAGGGCCTCCTGAGCGGGGACGCCGCTCTCGAAGACCTCGTTCAGCGTGACGGTGCGGAACAGGTTGTCGACCGACGGCCAGTTCGGCGCGGCGAACGACTGCCAGTGACCGATGCCGTCCTTGACGCCGTTCAGCACGTCGAAGAGGTTGGTCTGGAAGTACTGGTTGAACTTGTTGTCCGGGTTGTGGGTGACGGCCTCGTCCTCCCACACCGACATGTTCACCGGGTCGAAGCCGAGTTCTTCCCAGACGGCGACGTTGGCCTCGGGCGAGAGCTTCGCGAAGGCGAGCCACTCGCTGGCGACATCGGCGACCTCCGATGAGGCGATCACGGCCGTACCGGTACCGCCGCCGCCGATCGTCTTGACCTCTCCGCCCTCGACGACCGGAGCGGGCGCGATGGCGACCTTGCCGGCGAGATCGGGCATGTAGTCCACGAAGCGGGAGGTGTACCAAGCCGGATAGACGATCGCGGCGAAGTCGCCGTTGTTGATCGCGCCGAAAGCTTCCTCGTCGTCCGGGCTACCGCCCGGAATCGTCGAGATTGCGCCGGCCTCCTGCATGTCCTGAAGCATCGAGATGGTCTCGACTGCCTCCGGGCTGTTGACCTCGGGCTTGCCGTCGGCGTCCATCCACTCGCCGCCGAGCTGAGCCGTGATGAGCGGCTCGACGAAGGTCACGCCGGTCTCGGCGACGCCGAATGCCTTGCCCGTCGCCTCGTGGTATTCGGCGCCCGCCGTGCTGAAGTCGTCCCAGGTCTCGATCGTCGTGTAATCGATCCCGGCGCCCTCGAGCAGTTCGGTGTTGTAGAAGGCGACGAACGCACCGACGTGGGTCGGGTATGCGTAGATCTTGCCGTCGCGCGAATAGAGGTCGAGGCGAGCCTGCACGATGTCATCGGCGTAGTCGCCCGCGGCCTCTGTCAGATCGAGCAGGGGCGGGTTGTCGCCCTTGACGAAGTTCGCGAACTTGTTGACCTCGATGTCGACGACGTCCGGCAACCCGTCTCCCGAGTTCAGGCCGAGCTGCAGCTTGTTGTGCATCTCCTCGAACGGATAGATCGTGATCTCGAGGTCGATCTTGTTGTCGGGGTTGGCGTCGTTCCATGCTTCGGCCATCGCCTCGTAGTAGTCGGCGTGGACCTCGGCGAACACCCACATGTCGACGACGGTCGAGCCGTCCTCGTTCTTGACGGGTGCGGCGCCCTTGTCGCCGCTGCTGCAGCCGACGACCGAGCCGACGGCGAGTGCGAGCACCGCCGCGGTGGGAACGATCTTGCGCAGTTTCATGATGGTGATCTCCTTCGATCTTGCTGTGTGTAGGGGGGAGGTGAAGCGTGTGAGGGCTTAGCCCTTGACCGCACCCGCGGTCATACCCTCGATGAAGTGCTTCTGGAATACGAGGAAGAGCACGAGCACAGGGATCAGCGAGAAGAACGCGCCGACGATGAGCAGGTCGTAGTTGTTGCCGTGAGGAGTGAGCAGCGCGTTCAGACCGATCGGCAGAATGAACTTGTCCGAGCTGCGGAGCACCAGCAACGGCCAGAGGAAGTTGTTCCAGCACATCATTCCGTTGAGAATGGCCATCGCCGCCACGGCGGGCTTGGCGATCGGCAGGACCAGGCGGAAGAAGATGCCGAACTCCGAAACACCATCGACGCGTCCGGCCTCGACGATCTCATACGGCACGCCCTGGAAGTACTGGCGGAAGAAGAAGATCGTCATCGAGTGGGCGATGAACGGCAGGAAGATGATGATGAACGTGTCGGAGAGACCGAAGTCGTTCACCTGCATGTAGAGCGGCAGCATGATCATCTCGAACGGCACCGTCATGACGATGAGCACCGCGATGAACACGACGCGCTTGCCGCGGAACTCGTACATCGCGATCCCATACGACACGAACGAGCTCACGAGCAGCGTCAGAACAACCTGCACGGCGGTCAGCCAAAGGCTGTTCCAGAACCACAGGAAGTAGTCGCCGGAGTCGGTGAAGAGCACCCGGTAGCTATCGAGATCGAACGATCTGAAGTCGATCGCGAACGTGATGCCGCTGCGCAGCAGCGTGCCGCCGTCCTGGAACGTGCCCAGGAAGATGGCGATGATTGGCACGAGCGCGATCAGCGCCATGATGATCAGCAGGAGCGACTGCACCCGACCGGCCCAGCGCTGCTTCGCGGGGAGCTTGCGGCGCGGCGGGTCGATGACCGTGATGCTGGCGCGTGTTTCGCTCATCGCGCGTCCGCCTTCCGGAACGTGCCCGTCAGGGCGAGCTGAGTGATGTTGATGGCGAGCACCAGGAGCAGGAGCACGACACCCACCGCGGAGGCGAAGCCCATGTTGTTCTGCTCGATGCCCTGGCGGTAGAGGTAGCCCACGATCGTGAGCCCCTGGTTGTTGGGCGACTGGTTACCCGCGTACAGCATGAAGCTCTCGGTGAACATCGCCAGGCCGCCGTAGATGCTGATGGTGAAGACGTAGACGATCGTCGGCTTCAGGTTCGGCACGGTGATGTGGAAGAACTGCTTGATCCTGCTCGCGCCATCGAGCGAGGCAGCCTCGTAGTACTCGGGCGATATCGACTGCAACCCCGCCAGGAAGTACATCGTGTTCACGCCGACCCAGCGCCAGAGCGCAAGCACCAGCAGAACCGCGAGCGCCGGCACGTCCTCGCGAAGCCAGCGAACCGGATCCAACCCGACGGCCGCGAAGATCTGGTTGACCATCGCGGTCTCGCTCTCCGAGAACATCAGGCGGAAGACCAGGCCGGCGACGACGAGCGACGTCAGCGCGGGCACGAAGAGGGAGGCCTTGAAGAACGACTTCACACGCTCGCTGCCGATCTTCGAGTTGAGGATCGCGGCGAGAACCATGGGGATCGGGACCAGCAGGATCAGGGTGCACACCATATAGCGCACGCTGTTCCAGAGGGCCTTCCAGAAGACCCGGTCCCCCAGCATGCGTTCGTAGTTGCGCAGGCCGACGAAGGTCTGCTGCCCGTACAGCAACTCGTTGAAGCTCAATGCGAACGATCGGCCGATCGGCACTGCCCAGAACACGAGCAGCGTGATGACGAATGGCAGCACGAAAAGATAGGGTGCGGCCTTCTTTGAGTAAAACAGTCGCTTCATCGCGCCTTCCCAGAGAAGAGGTGTCGGCGTCTCCGCCTGGCCAAAGATTACATCGATGTAAATCGGCGCGCAAGCGCGTCTTGAGGATCTGGCCGACGAGGAGCTAGCGAGCGGTCGATTCTCGGGCGACGAGCTCGTAGTCGGCCACGAACAGGCCGGGCTCGCGGTCATCCCCGGCGATCCGTGCGGAGAGGAGATCGATCGCGACGCGCGCGATCTCCTCGCGCCCCGGCGAGATCGAGCTCAGCGGCGGCTCCGAGAACTGCCCCTGCTCCGTGTCATCGAAGCCGATGATCGCCACCTGATCGGGAACGGAGATCCGTCGCTGGTGCAGCTCGTGGAGCGCGCCGAGGGCGAGAGCGTCGTTCATTGCGAAAACGCCGTCGACCGGCACGCCACTGTCGAGGATCCGTCCCATCGCCTCGGCACCATTCATGCGATGCCAGTTCTCGGCGGTACCGATCAGACGCGGATCCAGTTCGAGGCCCGCGTCGACGAGCCCCTCGCGGTATCCGTCGAAACGAAGCTTTGCCGATCCCATCACGTCCGCGCGGTGCGCACCCACGACGGCGATGTGCCGGCACCCGCGCTCCGCGAGATGACGGGTAGCCGCACGAGCCGCCTCAAGGTTATTCATCGTCACGTGATCCACGGGCGCGCCGAACACGCGCTCGCCGAGCATCACCATCGGATAGTCGACCTTCTCGAACGGCGAGAGGTCATGCGGATCCATCGCCATCGGCGAGAAGAGCAGTCCATCGGTCAGCTGCCGACGCTTGCTGCGCAGCACGTCGAGCTCGTGCTCACCCCCGGCACCCGTGTGCTCGATGAGCAGGACGAGCCCGCGCTCCTCCGCCGCGAGCATGAACGAGTTCGCCAGTTCCGCGAAGTACGGGTTGCGAAGCTCGGGAATGGCCAGGCCGACCATGCCCGTCCGGCCACGACGCAGATTGCGCCCCGCCTCGTTGACCCGGTAGTCGAGTTCGGCGATCGCGATCTGCACCCGCTCTCGCGTCTCCGGTCGGATGTGGATGAACCCGTTGACGACGTTCGACACCGTCTTGACCGAAACGCCTGCTCGCGCGGCGACATCCCGCATCGTCACCGCCATGTGCGCATCTCCTGTGGGTCGTTCCGCCGAGGTCGTTACGTGAGCTTATCCGTTCCGCCCTATTCGGCGAGGACGCGCGCGCGGTCGGGATGCTCGGTGAACCAGTCGGCGACGTACCAACACACGGGCAACGCCTTCTTGCCCTCCGCTTCGATGGCGTCGACCGCACGCTCGGTCACGACGGCCGCATAGCCATGGCCGCGCTTCGCGGGGTTCGTGAAGGCACGCGTGAGCGCGACGACGTCGCCGTTCACGCGGTACTCGAGCACGCTCACGAGCTCGCCGCCCGTGCGTAGCTCGTACCGAGAGCGATCGGGAGCGTTCGTAAAGCTGAAATTGTCGGTCACATTACTATTCTCCGTCACACGCTTTGACACATTGCGAGACGCTAGGCAACAATTGCTCACATGACGACATATTCGCTGATTCTGTCCGCCCAGGAGGCGAACGGAGTGAACGGTGCAATGATGCACGGTCACATCAGCGCGTGTCGAATGTGCCGCTGACGATCACCATCTCCACTCATCTCTTATTGCGCGGTACTCTCGCTACGTGAGTAGCAGGCAGAGCGCGCCCGTCGAAACGGCCACATTGTGAACGACCAGTCCTCCCCTGCCCTGCCCGCCACCACCGAGCCTCGCGGCTTCGCCCTGTACGTCGGCCTCGACGAGGCATCCGCGGCGGCAGATGGCGTGAGCCTCAACATCATCGTCGACGCTCTCCGTCGGACCATCGCCGACCTCTCGCCCCGCGCCGAAACCTACGCGACCGTCGCCCTCGCGCCGAAGTCGACCGGCGGGCGCGATATCGATGTCGTGCGCCTCGCCCTCAAGGAGCCCGGCGCCGTCGCCCGCGCGAAGCAGTCATCGCCGAGTCGAGACACGAGCAACGGCGTCACCGTCGACATCTCGCGCAAGCGCGTTGAGATCGACGGAGAGAACGCCGCCCTCACGTACAAGGAGTTCGAGCTCCTGCAGTACCTCGTTCTGCGCGAGGGCCGCACCATCGAGCGCACCGAACTCGTCGACGCCCTCTGGCAGGCGGGCGACGACGGCGCCCCCGGCGAGCGCACGATCGATGTGCACGTGCGTCGCCTGCGCGCCAAGCTCAGCCGCTACGAAGACATCGTCCGCACCGTGCGCGGCATCGGCTACCGCTTCGATCGCCACGCCGACGTCACGATCCGTTACGGCGCCGGCGCCCCCTCGCCCGACCGGTTCTGATCGTTTGTCAGGGGTCCGCCGTACCGTTCTCGGTATGGAACCTCTGCAGACCGTCTACCGCCCGCGCGGGCCGCTCGACCTGCGCGCGACGGTGGGCGGCCTGCAACGCGGGCCCGGCGATCCGACGCAGCGCACCTCGGGCGGCGTCATCTGGCGCGCGACTCGCACGCCCGCGGGCCTCGCAACGCTCGCCCTCTCGCAGCAGGCCGACGGATCCGTGCGCGCGGCTGCGTGGGGATCCGGCGGAGGGTGGGCGATCGCGCAGGTGCCCGCGCTCTGCGGCGGACGGGATCCGCACGACGACTTCGACGCGGGGCATCACCCCCTCATCGCCGACGCCTTCCGCAGGAATCGGGGCTTGCGGCTCTCGCGCACCGACCTTCCCTTCGATGCCTTCGCGCAGGCCGTGATCGAGCAGAAGGTCACGGTGCGACAGGCGTTCCGCGTCTGGCGGCGCATCGTCACCTGGCACGGCGAGCGCGCCCCCGGCCCGGTCACGATGTTCGCTCCGCCCAGCCCTGCCGCATGGCGGACGATCCCGTCGTGGTCGTGGCACAGGGCGGGGCTCGAACCGCCCCAGTCGAAGACCCTCGTCATGGCCGCCGCTCGTGCCGACGCCGTCGAGCGAGCGGTGCGATGGACCGGAACCACGGGGATGGTCCCGGAGCGCGGAGAATCCTCGAGCGAGGATCCGCGATTCGGGGTCGCATCCGCAGAACGCGACCCCCTCCTCTCTTTCACAGGAGTCGGGCCGTGGACTGCCGCCGAGGCGAGGATCCGCGCCCTCGGCGATCCGGACGCCGTGAGCGTCGGCGACTATCACCTCGCCCACCACGTGGGCCACGCCCTTACGGGCTCGCGCGTCGACGATGCCGGCATGCTCGAGCTTCTCGAACCGTGGCGCGGACACCGGCAGCGGGTGATCCGGCTGATTCTCGCGGCAGGGGCGGGCGAACCTCGGCGAGCGCCGCGGCTGCACGAGGAAGATCACACGGGGCGCTAGTGGTACGTGTTGAAAGTTCTTGCATGTTCGGCGTGGTGTCGGTGCGTGCGACGCAAGGACGGGGCGGGCCGAGGCCCGCCAAGGGTCTCGGACGCCGCGGGGTGCGTGCCGACGTCGCGCGGGGCCGCGAGGTTCTTCGCACACGCGCCACTAGGCACGGCAGAATGGATCGCATGTCTCCGCGACTGAAGAAGTGGCTCCTGGCGGCCGGGTTGTTCGCGCTGAGTGTGCTGGTCGGATCGATCCTCGGCAGCGCGTGGCTCGGCGTCGCGCTGGGCGTGCTCATCGGCCTCGGCGTGATCATCGCGATGTCGTCGAAGGCCGGCGGCAACCAGGGCATCTACGATCGCGACGACGACGGCGCGGAGCTATAGCTCCCAGGTTCCGCCCAGTGAACACCTCGATATGCTCTTAGGTATTACGCGTGATTGGCGCAGCGGTAGCGCACTTCCCTGACACGGAAGGGGTCACTGGTTCGATCCCAGTATCACGCACAGATCTCATGTAGCATGTGGTCTACGCGGATGTAGCGCAGTTGGTAGCGCATAACCTTGCCAAGGTTAGGGTCGCGAGTTCGAGTCTCGTCATCCGCTCAGAGAAAAACCCCCGGTTCGCCGGGGGTTTTCTTGTTCACACACCCAGGTGCTCGAAGAGCACCTGGCGCGGTGTGCCCGCGGGTTCCTCCGCGAGGATCCGCCCCTCACCCATGACGAGGATGCGATCGGCGAGCGCGAGGGCTTCGTCGACGTCGTGCGTCACGATGAGGATCGACGGGCGATAGCTCGCGTGCAGTTCGCGCAACAGCGCGTGCATCGAACGGCGCGTCAGTGCATCGAGCGCCCCGAAGGGCTCATCGAGCAGTAGCAGCTCGGGCTCGCGCACGAGGGCGCGTGCGAGCGAGACCCGCTGCGCCTCACCGCCCGAGAGGGTGAGCGGCCACGCGTCCGCGCGCGCCTTCAGGTGCACGGACCCGAGGATCCGCTCGGCGCGCTCGCGCGGCTGCTTCTCCATCCCCAGCAGCACGTTGCGCCACACCCGCATCCAGGGCAGCAGACTCGCATCCTGGAAACCGAAGCCCACCGCGCGGGGCGCCTCTAAGGATCCGTCGGCCTCTTCGAGGCCACCGATGATCCTCAGCAGGGTCGATTTCCCGCATCCGCTGCGTCCGAGGAGTGCGACGATCTCGCCGGGCGCGATGTCAAGGTCGACTCCCCGCAGCACCTCGCGCTCACCGTAGTTCTTGCGCGCGCCGCGCACACGGACGGTCATGCCGCCCCGATCCCTGATTGCGGGGATGGATCATGACTGCGGAGCGCAACACGACATGCCTCCGCGACGGGGTCTGGCTCGCGCATGCTAGCCCTCGACCCACGTGCGCACATCGGCCGTAGCGGAGGAGGTGTCGATGACCCCGTCCGTCATTCCCTGCTCGGCGTAGAACTCCGCCAGCTCCGCGAACTCGGCCGCGAACTCCTCGTCGGCGGGCGCGATGGTCGGCACGCGGTGCGCGATGATCTCCTCGGCGACGGCGTCGCTCACACCGGCGTCGCGATACGCCTCGGCGAGGATCGACGGATCCGCTGCCACCTCGTCGGCGCAGTCGACGAGGCCACGGTAGAGCGCGTTCACGCCGCTCGGATGCGCATCGGCAAAGGCGCGCGACACCACGTGCACGCTCGGGTTCTGGGCGCCGAAGTCCCCCGCATAGGCCACGAGCGTCGCGTCGAGGTCGACCTGAGCCGAGACGAGGTACTGGTCCCACGTTGCCCATGCGTCGACCTGGCCCGACGAGAACGCCGTCGCCGCGTCGGCCGGGGCGAGGTTCACGGCATCGACGTCGTCGATCGACATGCCGTGCTCATCGAGAGCCTTGCGCAGCAGATAGTCCCCCGTACCGCCCTCGTTGATCGCGACCGTGCGTCCGGAGAGATCCTCGATCGACTCGATGCCGGATCCCGCTGCCGCGACGATGCCCTGCGAGTCGTTGTCGTTCCTCTCGACGGCGACGATCACGAGATCGGGATTGCCCGCGAGCGCCGTGAGCACGCCCGTCGCCCCACTGGATCCGACGTCGATATGCCCCGAGGCGAGAGCCTCGGCCGCCGGTGCGAAGGCGGGGAACGGATCCGACGCGGTCACCGCTCCGCCCGCCTCCTCGATCGGGGTGTCGAGGCCACCCGACGCCTGACACAGCGTCAGCACGTTCTGCGTCGTGAGCGCACCGACGCGCAGCTCGAAATCGTCGGCTGAGGAGACAGGCGAGGCCGGGGCGCAGCCGGCGAGCAGGAGGACGACGGGAACGATGAGCAGGCGTTTCATGAGACTCCTTGGTAGGGCCGCAGCACGCGCGACTCGAGCGCGCGCACCGCCAGATCGGTGAGTAGGCCCAGCACGGCGTAGACGACGATGCACACCATGACGATGTCGGTACGGCCGAAGGTGCGGGCATGGGTGAGCAGGTAGCCGACGCCGCTGGCGGCGTTGACGGTCTCGGCGACGATGACGGCGACCCACGCGACTCCCGTCGCGAATCGCAGGCCGACGAGGATCGACGGCGCGGATCCGGGGAGCAGCACGTCGCGCACGGTGCGCCAGCGGCCGAGCCGATACGCGCGGGCGACGAGCAGTGCCCGGCGATCGACGCCGCGCACTCCCCCGACGGTGTTGAGGTACATCGGCACGACGACGGCGAGCGCGACGAGCACGATCTTGGGCGCCTCGCCGAGACCGAACCACAGGATGAGCAGCGGCGTGAGCGCCGTGAACGGCACCGTGCGGATGGCCTGCATCGGCCGGTCCACCACGTCGCGCGCAACGGTTGAAAAGCCGGCGGCGAGCCCGAGCGCCAGCCCCGCGACGACGCCGATCGCCGTGCCGGCGAGCACGCGGCCGAGGCTCACGAGAAGCGCGAGCGGCAGGGATCCGTCGCCCACCATCTCGCCGGCGGTCGCGACGAGCGAGACGGGCCCGGGCAGGGTGCGCGGATCGAGTATCGCCGCCCATGCGAGCCCCTGCCAGACGATGACGAGGGCGATGATCGAGAGCCAAGGGCGGATCCGCACGAGCCTTCGGAAGGAGAAAACGCGCTCAGAAGGATCCGTCACGCGAATTCCTCCTTCCGAAGCCGTTGTCTCCTCCCGGAGCGCACGCGTCATCAGAGTGCGGCGCGGGCGCGCACGTCGCCCGGCTGGATCCGCGAGAGTTCATCGAGGAAGTGGACCGCGAAAGTGCCGGGTCCGGCAGCTCGGACCGCGGCGTCCTCGGCGGCGATGCAGTAGGCGGCAGTCGCGGCGACGGCGGCCTCGAACGGCTCCGCAACCGCCGCGAATGCGGCCATGACGGCGCCGAGGGCGCAGCCTCCGCCGGTCACCCGGGTCAGCAGCGCGGATCCGTTGCCGACGCGCGCGATGCGGGTGCCGTCGGTGATGAGGTCGACGGGACCGGACACGGCGACGACGGATCCGCGCTCGCGCGCGAGCGCCGTCGCCGCGTCGGACGCGACTTCGACATCGTCCGTCGCGTCGACGCCGCGCCCGCCGTTGCCGGCCCCGGCGAGGGCGAGAATCTCGGACGCATTGCCGCGGATGATTGTCGGCCGACGATCGACGAGCACGTGCGCGAGCGGGGTGCGCACGGGCGCCGATCCGATGGCGACCGGATCCAGGACCCACGGCGTGCCGACCTCTGTTGCGGCCTCGGTCGCTTCGAGCATCGCGTCGCGCTGTTCGGATCCCGGGGTGCCGAGGTTCACGAGCAGACCCGACGCCTTGCGCGCGAACGGCCCGGCTTCGACGGGGATGTCGACCATCGCGGCGGCCGCGCCCAGCGCGAGCAGGACGTTCGCGGTGAACCCGGTCACGACGCGATTGGTGATGGCCTGCACGAGCGGCGCGGTCTCGCGCAGGCTCGCCAGGGCGTCGGCCGAGGCCGTGGAGAGCGCAGAATCGGTCATGCGCGACATCCCTCCGCTAGTACGAACTAGTTCAGGTTCGACGGGTGTGATCTCAGCCGCTGGGCGGCACCCCGTGTCACGTGGTCTTCGTTCAGATGTCTACCAGACTTCGCCGAATGTCCCAAAAAGGCGCTCCTCTCACCTCCCTCGGAGGAAACTCAGAGAACCCCATCGTTACCGCTTCGTTATCAACGGGTTACCGGACAGCGGGATCCGCATGCTGACGCGGATCCCGGGGGTGAGGGATCCGTTCCCAGCTTCGCGGCTTGAAATCGATGGATCCAGTGGCGATTCGGGCCGTACCTGGCCTTTTCCTCGAGATCGTCCAGACTCGCGGGCGAGGGTCGTACCCGGCGTTCACCCGGTCGAGCCGATGAGGCCTCGGATCACTCACTCCGAGCGATGTCCGTGCGCCGCACCCGACCGAATTGGATCACTCCCCCTCATGAACCAGTACGAAACCGCCACCAAGTCGATGCTTCTGAAGCCCCACCGCGAGCGCGCCGAGCGCCGCGGCAAGCGGGCGACGATCATCACCGGATCCGTTGTCGCGGCCCTCATCGTCGGCGGTCTCGTCGCGACCGGAACCGCTGCGATGGCCGAGGAGGCCGCCGGTAGCCGCGAGACCGGCAGCGTGCAGCTCGCGACGGGGCGTGTCGCCGACCAGGCTCAGGCGGCGGTCGACGCCGCCGAGAGCGTCATGGAGCGCGCGAGCGGAGACGGCATCGACACGCCGCACCTCGCGGCGAGCACCGAGCAGCTGTCGCACTATGCGAGCGCCCCGGCGACGATCGTCTCGGCCCGCACGGCGCATGTCATCGAGTTGACCGAGGTCGTCACCGACAAGGCCACCGCGTACGAGAAGCGCGTCGCGGCCGAGAAGAAGAAGGCCGAAGAAGAGGCTCAGGCAGCGGCCGTCGCGGCCGCGGAGGCGCAGGCGGCCGCCAACACCCCCGAGGGTGCGAAGAACAGCGCCCGCGACATCATGGCCTCGACGTACGGCTGGGGCGACGACCAGTTCGGCTGCCTCGACTCGCTCTGGACCAAGGAGTCGGGCTGGAACTACCAGGCGTCGAACGCCTCGAGCGGCGCCTACGGCATTCCGCAGGCGCTGCCCGGCAGCAAGATGGGCACGGTCGCCGCCGACTGGCAGACCAACGCCACGACACAGGTCACCTGGGGCCTCGACTACATCAGCCGCGCCTACGGCACCCCGTGCGCCGCGTGGGGCCACAGCCAGGCTATGAACTGGTACTGAAGGCTCGACCCTCAGTAGTACACGGCCAGCGGCCCGTTCGGGCCGTCGATCACCTGCACCGGCGTCTCGAACACGTCGGTCAGGACGGCGTCCGTCATGATCTCGTCGGGCTCCCCGAAGTAGGCGAGCTTGCCGTTCTTCAGCGCGCAGATGCGGTCGGCATAATGCCCGGCGAAATTGATGTCGTGAAGCACGATGACGATGGTGCGGCCGAGCTCGGTGGCGGCACGCTTGAGCTGCCGCATCATGGCGACGCTGTGGCGCATGTCGAGGTTGTTGAGGGGCTCGTCGAGCAACACGTAGTCGGTCTCCTGGCAGAGCACCATCGCGACGTACGCGCGCTGGCGCTGTCCGCCGGAGAGCTCGTCGAGATAGCGCCCCTCGAGCTCGCGGAGGTCCAGGAAGTCGATGGAGCGGCTGATGATCTCTTCGTCCTCGGCAGTGAGCCGCCCCTTCGAATAGGGGAAGCGGCCGAACCCGACGAGCTGGCGCACCGTGAGGCGGGTGACGAAGTGATTCTCCTGCCGCAGGATCGAGACGACCTTGGCGAGGTCCTTCGAGTGCGTATGGGCGACGTCGAATCCGCCGATCTCGATGGTGCCCTCGTCGATGCCCAGCAGGCGTCCGATCATCGTCAGCAGAGTCGACTTGCCGGCGCCATTGGGGCCGACGAGCGCGGTGACCCCGCCCCCGGGGATCCGGATGTCGACGGGGCCGATCTCGACCTCGCTGCTGTACTGCTTGCGGACTCCGGTGAGCGAGATCACAGTCGGCCCTTTCTGAGGATGACGATGAGGAAGAGCGTGCCGCCGACGAGCTCGATGACGACCGACACGGCGCCCTGCGCCGAGAACACGTTCTTGATGACGAAGTAGGCGCCGGCGAGCACGCAGAACCCGGTGAGCACGGCGACGGGGAAGATCCGGCGGTGATCATAGGTGTCGGCGAACTGGTACGCGAGAGTTGCGACGAGGAAGCCGAGGAAGGTCATCGGACCGACGAGCGAGGTCGAGACCGCCATGAGGATCGACACGAGGAAAAGCGTGTACATGAGCTGACGGCGATAGGGCACGCCGAGGCTCATGGCCGCCTCCTTGCCGACCGCCATGACGTTGAGCCGGTGACTGCTCGCCCAGATCAGCACGACGGCGACCAACATGAGCGGGATCGCGATCGGCAGATAGTCTTCCTCGGCGTTGGAGATGCTTCCGAGCAGGCGGGCCGTGAGTACGTCGAACTCGCTCGGCGTGAGCAGGCGCTGCATGAAGGTCGACACGGAGCCGAGTCCGCCGCCGATCACGATGCCGACGAGCAGCATGATCTGCAGATTGCCGTACTTGCCGCTGAGCAGCCAGCCGTAGAGCAGCAGGGAGAAGCCGACCATGAGGGCGACCTGCAGCAGGAACTGCGGCACCCCCTGCAGCGCGACAACGCCCGAGATGCCGAGCAGGAACACAGCGCCGGTCTGCACGACGCGATAGAGCGATTCGAAGCCCATGATCGACGGCGTGATGATGCGGTTGTTGGTGACAGTCTGGAAGGCAACGGTCGCGACGGCCTGACAGATCGCGACAACCGCGATCACGATGAGGTTCGTCGTGCGCAGCTTCGCGATGCGCCAGAATCCGTCGGTGCCGAACGGCATCGGGTTGTCCCATGCGAGCAGGCCGACGGCGAAGACCGCGGCGAGTAGGGTGAGGATCCCCACGATGAGCGCATACCGCCGGCGCGCACGGGCGGTGGGCTTCGAGGTTCGGAGAAGCTCAGCCACGGCGACGCTGCCTCAACAGGAGGAAGATGAACACGGCCGCGCCGACGACGCCAAGGATCAACGAGACCGGCACCTCGAACGGCATGATGATGGTGCGCCCGATGAGATCGCAGACAGTGACGATGGCGATGCCCGTGAGGCATACCCAGGGCAGGTTGCTGCGCAGGTCGTCGCCGCGGATCATCGAGACGATGTTCGGCACGATGAGGCCGAGGAACGGCAGATTGCCGATGACGACGGTGACGACGCCCGTCGCAATCGCGATCATGGCGGTGCCGAGCAGGATCACCCGCTCGTAGTGCAGGCCGACGTTGGTCGCGATCTCCTTGCCGAGCCCCGCCACGGTGAAGCGGTCGGCGGCGACGAAGATCGCGACGGCGACGACGAGCACGATCCAGAGCGGTTCGTACTGACCGCGGAATACCGACGTGAAGCTGCCCGCGAACCAGATCCCGACGCTCTGCAGCATGTCGGTCTGCAGCGCGACGAAGGTCGACACGGACCCGACGACCGCGCCCAGCATGATGCCGATGATGGGGACGATGAGCGACGAGCGCAGCGAGACGCGGCGCAGGATCAGGAAGAACACCATCGTGCCGACGAACGCTGCGGCACTTGCGCCGACCATGCGGGTGAGGATCGACGCCTGCGGCACGACGATGAGCACGCCCAGCAGGCCAAGACCGGCCCATTCGGTCGTTCCCGTCGTGGTCGGTTCGACGAAACGGTTTTGCGTGAGCAGTTGCATCACCAGCCCGGCCATCGCCATCGCGCCGCCGGCGAGGACGAGCGCGATCGTGCGGGGGATGCGCGTCATGGCGAACATCTCGGCGCCGTCGTCGGCGCCGAAGACGTCGTAGACGCCCGTGAACAGCGAAAGCGCGAGCAGCCCTGCGACGACGAGGATCCCGATGAGGAGCTTCGCGTCGAAGAGCTTCGCGCGCGTGCGTGTGGAAGTCTTCATATGCGTCGTGGCGGGGCGCGTTCTCGCGCCCCGCCACGGGTCTTTCTTAGGCCGCCGCTTCGAGCGCGTCGGCAAGCTCGTTCAGGAACTCGGTGTACGTCTGGATCGACTCGTTCGTGTACGTGTCGGCCGGCATGTAGACGATCTGGGCGTCCTGTACGGCGGTCACGTTCTCGAGCGGCTCGGACGCCTCGATCACCTCGGCGCCGGGGACGTAATCGGGGTCGTCCGCGAGGATGGCGGCGTCACGGTCCATGACGAGGATCCAGTCGGGGTTCGACGCGGCGATCGCCTCGACCGAGATGTCGTCGCCCTGGTGGTCGGTCGACGACTCGTCGACCTCGAGGGCCGGCGTGAGGCCGAGCAGGTCGTAGAGCGGGCCGAAGGTGCGGCCGTTGCCGGGTGCCGAGTAGCCGATCTCGCCGCCCGAGGTGATGACGCTCATCACGGTGTCTTCGGTGTCGTACGCGGCTTTGACGCGCTCGACGGCGGCGTCGAAGTCGGCCTCGATCTTCTCTGCCTCGGCCTCCTTGCCGAAGATCTGCCCGAGCACCTCGACCTGGCGCTTCAGCTCGCCGTCGAACGACTCGTCCTCGCGAGGATCGAGCGCGAGAATCGTGGCGTCCGGCACCAGCTCCGCGATCTTGTCGTGGAACTGGGTGAAACGCTGGCCGTTCACGACGACGTCGGGGTCGGCTGCGACGATCGCTTCCAGGTCGGGCTCGTTGTGCACACCGAGGTCGATGATCGACTCATCGTCCTTGTACGAGATGGTGGACGGCATGAGTGCGCGCGCCGCAGCAGTGAGTTCGATACCCCAGTCGTCAAGCGTCTGGAAGGTGCGGTTGTCGGTCGCGACGACCGACTCGATCGGCAGCTCGATGGTGTGCTCGCCGTTGTTGTCCGTGAAGGTGACCTCGCTCGCCTCCGCAGGAGCCTCCGCGGCCGGCGTCTTCTCGTCCGTCGTCTCGGCCTCGGCGTCGCCCGACGCACAACCGGCGAGAACGAGCGCCGACGCGGCGACGAGAGAAAGAGCGGATAGGGGGCGGATCATGCTCATGCGGGGTCACTCCTGATGTCTGCAGGCACGCCGAATAGTGCCTGTTCGAGTTAGGGGATCCGGGCGACGCGTACGCTCGTGGGACGCGGTTTGCGCATTAGGTAAGCCAAACCTCACCCGGCCACCATAGGCTAACCTAACTTTTATGACCTCGTCGAACCCCGTTACCAATTCGTTCTCTCTCGAGCGGGAGTGGCTGGAGCTTCGCTTCCGTGCGGCCCGCCTCACCGACCGATACTTTGCGACCGAGAGCTACGTGCGGATCCGCGTCGAGGGTGAGGACCTGGCGGGCTTCGGCGAGGTCGCGGGCGTCGACGATCACATCCGCATTTTCCTGCCGCCGTACGATCCGTCTGCGAGTCCCGTCGCCGAGCTTCCGACGGTCGACGAGTTGCGCGAGGCGCCGAGCCGCGAGTTCACGCCGGTGCAGTGGGGCACGACCGACGAGGGCACGCCGTTCCTCGATCTCGAGTTCGCGCTTCACGGCGATCTCTCCGCGACGGACACCGACGACGGGGTGGCGAGCCGCTGGGCCGTGCACGCGCCCATCGGATCCCCGATCGGCGTCGGCGGACCGCGCGCGACGACGCGGATCGTCGGCTCCCCCGACGGCTGGCTGCTCGCCGGCGACGAGACGGCGATCGCGCAGATCCGCCGCTACGCCGCGATCATCCCCGAGGACGTGCCGGCACTGGTCCTCATCGAGGTGCGGGGCGGCGCCCACCAGGTCGACATCGAGACGACCGCGCCGGTGGCGTACGTGCACCGCGGAGCCGATGGCGTGCCGGGTTCGGCGCTCGCGAGCGCCCTGCTGGCGCTCGACGACGAAGACAAGCCGGGCGAGGACCCCTTCGTGTTCATCGCGGCGGAAAGTTCGATCGTGAAGCCCGCCCGCGCGCTGGCCGAGCGCTGGGGCATCGACGTGGAGAAGGCGATCCTCAAGGGCTACTGGAAGCAGGGCGACACCGAATACCATGCCGCCCACTGAGCAGATGGGTGAGGGCCCGGATCCGCAGGATCCGGGCCCTCACCCATGACGCAGCGCGGCGCCTCGCGGACCCGCTGGCCGCGAAGCGAAGCGCCCTATGACCGGTTCGAGAAGGCCGAGTCGAACAGCGCCGACGGCGGCGTGATCGCGTTCAGCTTGCGAACGAAGCCGACGGCCTCGGCCGCACCGTCGAGACGGTCCATACCGGCGTCCTCCCACTCGACGGAGGTCGGGCCGGAGTAGCCGATGTAGTTGAGCGCGCGGAAGATCTTCTCCCACGGCACCTGTCCGTGGCCGGTCGAGACGAAGGTCCAGCCTCGGCGGGGGTTGTCCCACGACAGGTGGGATCCGAGAACGCCGTTGCGCCCGTCGAGGGCGGTGACCGACTCCTTGACGTGCACGTGGTAGATCTTGTCGGCGAAGTCGAGCACGAACGGCACCGGGTCGAGCTGCTGCCACATGAAGTGGGACGGATCGAAGTTGAGGCCGAATCCGGGGCGGTCCATGACCTCGAGGGTCTTCTTCGCCGTCCAGTAGTCGTACGCGATCTCGGAGGGGTGAACCTCGAGTGCGAAGCGCACGCCCTCCTCTTCGAACACGTCGATGATGGGGTTCCAACGGTCGGCGAAGTCCTGGTAGCCGGCCTCGATGACGTCCTCGCCGACGGGCGGGAACATCGCGACGTACTTCCAGATGGCGCTTCCGGTGAAGCCCGTGACGGTCTTCACGCCGAGGCGGGCCGCGAGGCGCGCGGTGTTCTTGAGCTCCTCGGCCGCGCGCTGGCGCACGCCCTCGGGCTCCCCGTCGCCCCACACCTCGGCGGTGAGGATATCGCGGTGGCGGAAGTCGATGGGGTCGTCGCAGACGGCCTGACCGGTGAGGTGGTTCGAGATCGCCCACACCTTGAGGCCGTTCTTCTCGAGGATCGCGAGGCGGTCGGCGATGTACGCGTCGTCGTTCCAGCGGGACGGGTCGAGGTGGTCTCCGCCGCAGGCGATCTCGAGGCCGTCATAGCCCCACTCGCCCGCACGGCGGCAGACCTCCTCGAAGGGCATATCGCCCCACTGGCCGGTGAAGAGTGTGATCGGTCGGGTCATGTCGTGCTCCTTAGATCTGTACCCAGCGCGAGTCGTCGTTGCTGCTCGCTTCGACGGCGTCGAGCACGCGCTGCACCTGCACGCCGTCGTCGAAGGTCGGGGTCGGGGTCGTGTCGTTCGCGATCGCGTCGACGAGGTCCTTCACCTGGTGGCTGAACGCGTGTTCATAGCCCAGCATGTGTCCCGTGGGCCACCATCCCTCGAGGTAGGGGTGGCCGGGCTCGGTGACGAGCACGCGGGTGAAGCCCAGGCTGAGCTCATCGGCCGTCGCGTCGTAGACGTGGAGCTCGTTGAGGCTCTCGAGGTTGAAGGCGATGGCGCCCTTGTCGCCCGAGATCTCGACGGAGAGCTCGTTCTTACGACCCGTCGCGAAGCGGGTGGCCTCGAACGCGGCGAGCGCGCCGTTCTCGAGACGCCCCGTGAAGATCGCGACGTCGTCGACGGTGACGGGAGCCTTCTCGTCGCCTCCCTTGCCGGCGATGCCGACGCGCTCAGTCTCGACCGGGCGTTCCTTGACGATCGTGTCGATGACGCCCGAAACCTTCTCGACCGACAGCCCGGTGAGGAACTGCACGAGGTCGATGGCGTGGGCGCCGATGTCGCCGAGCGCGCCGTGGCCCGCGAGGTCCTTCTGCAGTCGCCACGAGAGCGGTGCCTCCGGGTCCACGAGCCAGTCCTGCCGGTAGGCGGCGCGGACCTGCTGCACTGTGCCGACCGCGCCCTGCGCGATGAGGTCGCGTGCACGGGTCAGCGCGGGCACGCGGCGGTAGGTGAAGCCGAGCATGGCTTTGGCGCTGCTCTTGCGGGCGGCCTCGGCCATGGCCTCGGCGTCCTCCTCCGAGTTCGCGAGGGGCTTCTCGCAGAGCACGTGCTTTCCGGCCTCGAGCGCGGCGATCGCGATCTCGTGGTGGGAATGGCCCGGAGTCACGATGTCGACGATGTCGATGTCGTCTCGGGTGACGACATCGCGCCAGTCCGTCGCGGATTCCTGCCAGCCCCACTTTGCGGCGGCGTCGGCGACGGCCTCGGGGTTGCGTCCGACCACGACGGCCATCTCGACGTCGCGAGGCAGGTCGAAGACGCGGGGCGCTGTGCGCCAGGCCTGCGAGTGCGCGGCCCCCATGAATCCGTATCCGATCATTGCCACTCGAAGTGCGCCAGTCATAGGCTTTCCTTCCTGATGTGCGTCAGCGGGGCGCTTCTCAACGCCCCGCTGACGTGTGCGGGTAAAACGTTACGACTGGAAAGCCAGATCGTAGAACTCGTCGACGTTCTCAGCCGTGACGACGGGAGCATCGAGCACGATGCGGGAGGGAACGCTCGGGGTGATGAGGTCGTCCATGACCTCGCCCTTCGCGAGCATGCGGGCGAGCGCGATGCCGTCCGCGGCCTGCGTCGACGGGTAGATCACGGTGGCCTCCATCGGGGTGCCTCCGGCCTTGATGAGGTCCATCATGTTCTGGCTGCCAGCGCCGCCGACCATGAAGAAGTCGTCGCGTCCGGAATCGTTGACGGCCGCCATGACGCCGACGCCCTGGTCGTCATCGTGGTTCCAGATGGCATCGATATGGGGGTTCGCCGTCAGCAGCTGTGCGGCGGCTTCCTGACCGCCTGCGACGGTGAAGTCCGCGGCGACGCGCGGACCGACCTCGAGTCCGCACTCCTCGAGTGCGTGGCTGAAGCCCTCGCTACGATCCTGCGTGAGCGGAAGCGAGTCGATGCCGGCGATCTCGGCGACGATCGGGTCCTCGACGCCGTCAAGACGCTCGCACATGTACTGTCCAGCGCTGACACCCATGCCGTAGTTGTCGCCCAGCACCGTGATGCGCGAGGCGTCGGGATTGCTGAACTCGCGGTCGACGTTGATGACCGGCACGCCGGCCTCCATCGCGGCGAGCGCCGCCTGCGTCAGGGATGCGCCGTCGCTCGGCAGCACAACGATCGCGTCGACGCCATCGTTGACAAACTGCTCGATCGCCGCGATCTGCTGGGTGACGTCGTTGGTGCCCTCCGCCTGCCGCAGCTCGACGTCGTCGAACTGCTCGGCGGCGTTGATGGCACCCGTGTTGATGGCACCAAGCCATCCATGGTCGGCCGCGGGGCCCGACCATCCGATCACGACCGTGTCCCCGGATACGGAATCGGATCCGCTGTCGGCGGGGGCGCCCTCCTCGGCCGTCCCGCCGTCCGCGGGCGCATCATCGCCGCCCGTTGCCTCGGTGCCGTCGCTCGTGCACCCAGCCAGGAGGCCGATTGCCGCGACAGCTGCAAATCCGGAAAGTAGCGCCCGCTTACGGGTCGCACGCCATGTCTGCATGATTCCTCCTTGAATGGTGCAGGTGACGCCGATCAGGATCATGGGCGACCCGCGCCCGAGATGCTGTCCGTCTCGACGAGGCCGACGCTAGCAGAGGGCCTCGACAATGTACACCTTTTGCATGAAAGTTGGTAAAAGTTTTTCCCCGCGCGGCGGCGCTTTTCTCAGACCGCTCATCTCGCGGGCACCTCTTCCGCCGATTTCTGCGACATGTTATGTTCATCGCGTGATCAAAGACGACCACTCGAAACCGTTGTTGACGATCCGGGGCCTCACGAAGAGGTTCGGCCCCGTGACCGCGTTGCGCGGCGTCGACCTCGATGTCCTGCCCGGCGAGGTGCACTGCCTCCTCGGACAGAACGGTGCGGGAAAGTCCACGCTCATCAAGGTGCTCGCCGGTGTGCACGACCACGACGAAGGCACGATCACCTGGCACGGCGACGAGACCCACATCACGAGCCCTCAGGCGGCGCTCGATCTCGGCATCGCCACGATGCACCAGGAGCTCGACGTCATCGACGGTCTCACGATCGCCGAGAACATCTTCCTCGGCCACGAACTCGACAGCGCGGGCTTCACTCGGCGCGCACAGCAGAACGCGCGCACGCGCGCACTCCTCGAGCGGCTCGGGCACGGATCCCTCTCGCCGAACACTGAGGTCGGGTCGCTGAGCGCCGCCGAGAAGCAGATCGTGAGCATGGCCCGCGCGCTGTCGCACGACATCGAGCTCATTGTCATGGACGAGCCGTCGGCCGTGCTCGACTCGGAGGAGGTCGAGAACCTCTTCCGCATCGTTCACGAGCTCACCTCGCAGGGAATCGCCGTGATCTACATCACGCACCGCCTCGCCGAGATCCGGGCCATCGGCGATCGCATCACGGTTCTGAAGGACGGGTCGTCGACGGCGAGCGGTTTGCCCGCGGCCGATACTCCCACCGACGAGCTGATCCGGCATATGACGGGCCGAACCGTCGCCAATGTCTTCCCCGAACGCCCCGGCGTGCCGCCCCTCGCGCCCATCGTCCTGGATGTCGACGGGCTCAGCCTCGCCGGCGTCTTCGACGACGTGTCGTTCACGGTGCGGGCCGGCGAGATCGTCGGCCTCGCCGGCCTCGTCGGATCCGGTCGCAGCGAGATCGTTGAGACCGTCTACGGCGCGCGCCGAGCCAGCGGCGGATCCGTATCCGCGCACGGATCCGTGTTGCCGCGCGGATCCGTCTCGGCGGCGATCAGGGCCGGCATGGGGCTCAGCCCCGAGGAGCGGAAGTCGCAGGGCCTGCTGCTCGGAGAACCCATCTTCAAGAATGTCACGCTGTCGTCGTTCGCCGCCATGGCGCACACCGGTTGGCTGGACGAGAAGGCCGAGAAGCTCGCCGCCGACGAACAGATCGACGCGCTCGAGCTGCGCCCGGCCGACTCGACGCGCGCCGCGGGTACGCTCTCCGGAGGCAACCAGCAGAAGATCTTGCTCGCCCGGTGGCTCGTGCACGGCAGCAGCATCCTGTTGCTCGACGAACCGACCCGCGGCGTCGACGTAGGCGCGCGTGCCGAGATCTATTCACTGATCCGCCGACTCGCCGATGCCGGCAACGCCATCGTCGTGGTCTCGAGCGAGATCGAGGAGGTGCTCGGCCTCGCCGACACCGTGCTCGTCATCGGCGACGGGCAGCTCCTCACCACCATCGAAGCGTCCGAGATCGACGAGCACGGCGTGCTCGATCTCGTCATGAAAGGAACCGCGGCGTGAGCACGCAGACCATCACCCCCGACGCGGCGCCCTCCGCGCTGCAGCGCTTCTTCTCCGGATCGGCGGCTCGCAATCTCGGCCTGGTCATCGCGATCGTCGTGATCTGGGTCATCGGCGCGATCACCGGCGGCGAGAACTTCGCGAGTTTCGACAACATGATGGTCGTGCTCCGCCAGGCGTCCGTGCTCGGCGTCGTCAGCATCGGCATGACCTTCGTGATCCTGACTGCGGGGATCGACCTGTCGGTCGGAGCCGTGCTCGGCCTCGCGTCGGTCGTCGCGACGCTCGACGCCGTGAAGGAGTTCGTCGCGGAATCGCACTGGATCATCATGGTCGTGCTCGCGCTCCTCACCGGAACCGCCGCCGGCCTGATCAACGGCGTCGTCATCGCCTATGGAAAGGTCGTGGCCTTCATCACGACCCTCGCGATGATGGTCGGAGCGCGCGGTCTCGCCGAGCTCATCTCCGACAACCGCACGCTCGTGATCTCAGACCAGAGCTTCATCCGCGCCTTCAACATCGATCTGCTCGGTATCGACATGTCGATCTGGATCTTCGCGCTCGTCGCCGTCGCCGGATGGGTGCTGCTGAACCGCACCACCTTCGGCCGCCGCACCGTCGCGATCGGCGGCAACCCCGAGGCTGCGCGCCTCAGCGGTATCAAGGTCAAGCGCCACACCATGTGGGTCTACGGCCTGTCGGGCCTGTGCACCGGCATCGCGACGGTCATGCTGATCGCCCGCACGAGCGCCGGCACCTCGGTGCACGGCAGTCTGCTGGAGCTCGACGCCATCGCGGTCGTCGTGGTCGGCGGCACCCTGCTCACGGGTGGGCGCGGCACGATCTTCGGTACCGTGCTCGGCGTGCTGATCTTCGGCCTGCTGAACAACGTATTCGTCCAGAACAACCTACCGTCGTCGACGCAGGCCATCGTCAAGGGCGTCATCATCGTCGTCGCTGTGCTCGTGCAGCAGCGCTTCGCATCGCGTCCGGGCAGGTGATCCCGAGGGGCACGGGCGATAATGCGATGTCGGGAGCGGCTTCCCGCGCGGCGCAGGAACAAGGGGTTTCAGTCATGAGTGATGTTTCGACGGGCGGCCGCGGATCGGTCGCGGACCTCTTCCAGCTGCTGCGGGACGGCGCCCCGCACACGCGCGCCGAGATCGCGAAGAGCACGGGGCTCGCTCGCTCGACCGTCGCCTCGCGCGTCGACGTGTTGATGGACATGCAGCTCGTCGTGCCCGTCGACTCCGGGGCGTCGACGGGCGGCCGTCCGCCGTCCAGGTTCGCCCTCAACCCGCAGGCGAAGGTCGTGATCGCCGCCGACCTCGGCGCGACGCACGCCACGGTTGCGATCGCCGACCTCGCCGGCGCCATCCTGGTGCAGCACAGCGACCCGATCGCGATCGCCGACGGCCCCGAGCCCGTGCTCGCCTGGCTGATCGACAACGCCCGCCGGTTGCTGACCGACATGGGCCGCACGCGTGCCGACGTCGCGGCCATGGGCATCGGTCTTCCCGGTCCCGTCGAGTTCTCGACCGGCCGCCCCGTCAACCCGCCGATCATGCCCGGGTGGGACAACTTCGACGTGCGCGGCTGGGTCCACGATCACTTCGACGTGCGCGTCCTCGTCGACAACGACGTCAACATCTCGGCCCTCGGCGAACGCGCCGTGGCGTGGCCCGATATCGACGATCTCATCTTCGTGAAGGTCGCGACGGGCATCGGCTGCGGCATCGTCTCCGACGGACACCTCCGCCGCGGTGCCCGCGGCAGCGCCGGGGACATCGGCCACACGCGCGTCGCCCGCGGATCCGATGCCCCCTGCTCGTGCGGCAACACGGGCTGCCTCGAGGCGCTCGCCTCCGGATCCGCGATCGCCCGCGAGCTGGGGGTCGCCAACGGATCCGCCGTCATCGATCTCGTGAAAAACGGCGACCTGGCCGCGATCCAGGCGGTGCGGCAGGCGGGGCGCGACATCGGCGAGATCCTCACCACCTCGGTGAGCCTGCTGAATCCGTCGGTCATCGCCATCGGCGGGTCTATGGCGCGCGTCAGCGAGCATCTCATCGCGGGCGTGCGCGAGGTCGTCTACTCGCGTTCCATGCCGCTCGCCACCGAGCAGCTCATCATCACCCAATCGGCCGCGGGACCGCAGGCCGCGGTCCTCGGAGCCGCGACCCTCGCCGCCGAGCACGCCCTCTCCCCCGCCGGCATCACCGAGGCGTTCGCGCTGGCGTAGGGGGCGATGGGGTGCCGCTCGTTGTGAAGCGGCACCCCATGCGTCACGCGACGCCGGCGGGTCCGGCGATACCCGGGGAATACCAGTCGCCGGCTGGAACCTCGATCACGTGCAGAAGCAGGTCGTGACGCGGGATCCCGAGCGTCTCGAACTCGTCCGCGATTGCGACGAGAGCCTTGTGCTTCGTCGACGACGAGGCATAACCGATACCTGCGAGCACCTCGATGAAGATGATGTCATCGCGCGGTGGTTCTGGATGGGTCGTACTGAAGTACAGCTCCCCTGGCTGGTGAAGGCGGAAGATGTGAAAAAGGTCGCTCTCGGGCATGTCGAAACCCTTGACCATCCCTCTCAGGAGGGCTCCGCTGAGCTCGGGCAGGCGGTCGCGGTATGACTCGTGCAAGTCGACGCGGGCGTGTGGCATGTGTGTACTCCTTCGTATTCGTCGTGAAACGCAATCAGTTCGCGTCCGCATCCTCGGCGAGCGCCCCGCCGAGGAAATCCGAGAACCAAAGCGCGCTACGCTTCGGCGTGCGCTTCTGGGTCTCATAGTCGACGTGCACCAGCCCGAAGCGGCGCGAGTATCCCCAGGACCACTCGAAGTTGTCCATGAGGCTCCACGCGAAGTATCCGCCGAGCGGCAGGCCGCGCCGCACCGCGACGGCGCACGCGTCGACATGCTGCTGCAGGTATTGGGTGCGCCCCGGGTCGTCGACCGTGCCGTCTTCGGCCACGACGTCCTCGTACGCGGAACCGTTCTCGGTGATGAACAGCGGCAGCCGCGGTGCGATCGCGTTCGACATCTCGAGCACGTCGAGCATCCCATCCGGGTGAATCTCCCATCCCATCTGCGTGCGCGGAGCATCCGTGCCGACGAAATCGACGTCTTCGCTACCCGGGTATGCACTCGCCCGCGCGGTGCGCGCATCGGATCCGGCGGCGTCCGTCGTGCCCGCCCCCTCCGCTGTAGCCGCCGCTGCAACGGTATGTCGGCTGTAGTAGTTGATGCCGAGGAAGTCGATCGGGGCGGAGATAACCTCGAGGTCTTCGCGCGAGGCGTGCTCGTCGAACCAGACGGCTTCGCCCGTATCAGCGAGCACGTCCGCGGGGTATTCGCCGCGTAGCAACGGCTCCAGGAAGAGACGGTTGCTGAGGCCGTCGATCCGCCGGGCCGCGTCAGCGTCGCTCTCAGAGCTGCTCGCGGGGCGCACCGAGTAGAGGTTGAGCGTGACTCCGACGGACGCGTCGGGGACTCGCTCACGAAGCTCGGCGACCCCGAAGCCGTGGGCGAGCAGCAAGTGATGGGCCGCATGCATCGAAGAGGATCCCTCCTGCCTGCCGGGCGCATGCACCCCGCTCGCATATCCGAGGAACGCCGAGCACCAGGGTTCGTTCAGCGTGATCCAGTTCTTCACGAGGTCACCGAGTCCGTCCGCGGCGAGCGCCGCGTATTCGGCGAATCGATGTGCGGTGTCGCGTTCGAGCCAACCGCCACCCTCTTCGAGAGCCTGCGGGAGATCCCAATGGTAGAGGGTCGCCCAGGGCGTGATCCCCTGCGCGAGTAGCTCCTCGGAGAGGCGCCGGTAGAAGTCGATTCCCGCGTGCGCTACCGCTCCCCGACCGCCCGGCTGAATCCGCGGCCAGGCGAGCGAGAAGCGGTATGCGTCAACTCCGAGATCGGCCATGAGCGCGATGTCCTCGCGAAAGCGGCGGTAGTGGTCATCGGCCGGCTCGCCAGTCGATCCATCGATGATCGCGCCCGGACGGGCGGCGAAGATATCCCAGATGCTCGGTTCGCGCCCGTCGGCGGCAACCGATCCCTCGATCTGATAGGACGCGGTGGCTGTGCCCCACACGAAATCCTCCGGGAACTGCGCCCGGGTGGGAATGGTGACGCTCATCTCATGCTTCTTTCTCGGTCTGGACGAGCCCGTCCATATCGGCGACGTACGCCCGGCCCGCGAGCTCCATGACGGGCTCGGTGCCGGTGAACGGTGCGGTCAGCTCGGCCGCACGGAAACCCGGCGCGTCGAGCTGGGGCGCTCTCGCGATCATCGGCGCGTCGAATGAGAACACCTCGATCGACACATCGCCGTCGCGCAGGAAGGTGATCTCGAAGCCGCGGTTGTCGTGGGGCTGATGGATGCCGCCCATGAGCACGAAGCCGCGGGCTTGGTAGTGCGCGTGCGTGGCTTCGGCATCGGCAACGCTCTCGGCGATGTGATCGAACCGAGGGCGATCCGGCTCACCGAGCGCCCAGTCGGAGTCGACGGCGTCACGGTCGAATACCTCGTGATACTGCAACGGCCCTTCGACGAGTTCGACGAGCGTGCCATCCGGGTCGTAGAAGAACGCTATCCGCACGCCGCCCTCGGCCGACAACGGGTCGAGGTGGAATCGCGCGCCGTCGCGCTTCAGCGCCGCGACGCGCCCATCGAGGTCCGCCGTCTTGAAGCCGAGGTGACGGAAGCCGCGCTGCAGGTCGTCTGGGATCCAGGTGGTCTCGGCGGCGGTGTCGAGGCGCTCGAGCCGGATCCGTGCCGTCACGACGTCCAGCTCGGCACTATCGGAGCCGACCTCGAGCGGCAGAGCGCCGAGATGGGTGGTGTAAAAGTCGACGGACCGACCGATGTCGGTGACGTTGATAAGAACGGCTGTCAGAGCCATGGGTATGTCTTCTCCGGGTTTCGTCTTCGAATGGATGGAACGGTTGCGGGCACGACGAACGTGCCCCGCGTCCGCGCGGTGAAAGCGGCGGTGTCAGGGACGCGAGGCGACCGCGATGCGCGCCGTACGGGTATGCGGGGTCAGCACGTGCTGAAGAGCGAGGCTCGCGGCCCCCACGGCGGCCGCGTCGAGGCCGGGGTCGGCGAGCTGCACGTCGACGGAGTGCACCGTCCGGGTGCGGGCGAAGCGGGTCGTCAGGTCTCGGATCCGGCTGACGTAGATTGCGCCGGCGTCGGCGAATCCCGGGCCCGCGAGGAAAACTCGGTCGAGATCGAGCAGGTTGACGACCGAGAGGAGCGCCGTCGCAACGTACGTCGCCGAACGCTCGATGAGGGTGAGCGAGCGTTCCTCGCCCCTCGCCGCCGCGCGTGCGATCGCCGAGAAGTCCGCCCGCTGGTGGGCCTTGTCCCCTACGAGGCCCAGCTGCACGCGCAGCGGCGCATCGGCCATCGCCGCATCGACGATCGCTCGGGGCGCGGCGAGCTGTTCCAAGCAACCGCGTGCACCGCACCAGCACTCGGGGCCATCGACGTCGAGCACCATGTGCCCGATCTCGCCGACGTTCGATGAGGCGCCCCGGCTCAGGGTGCCGCCCGTCATCAGGCCGAGACCGAAGCCGCTCGTCATGTAGAGCGTCGCAAAGTCCTGCGTCGCGGGGATACGACCGGCCCAGTACTGCGCCAGCGCCGCGCACGCGGCGTCGTTCTCACGCACGGTCGGAAGGCCGGTGGCGTCCTCGACGACGTCGCGGACGGGATAGGATTCCCATTCCTGCGCCGTGAGCGAGAGCCCCTCCCCTCCGCTGCGGAGGTCGAGCCCCGCGCCGGCCACGCCGATTCCGACGACATCGCTCACCGGCACACCGAGGTGCTCGATGAGCTGACCGATCTCCTCCACGAGCCGCGGAACCGTCTCGCTCGGCACGGTCTGGGCGAAGCCCGGCGTGACCAGCTGCCCGATGATGCGCCCGCTCAGGTCGGTCACGACGTACGACAGCCGCGCCTCGTCGAGCGAGATGCCGACGGCGTACCGGGCCGATCGATTCAACTCGATGAGGCTCCTGCGCTTGCCCCCCGTCGAATCGCCGTGACCCGACTCGATGACGAGGCCATCGTCGATGAGCGACTTCACGATGCGCGTGATCGATGTCGCGGTCAGCCCGGTGGCTTCCGCGAGTTCGATGCGGCTGACCACGCCACCGGAGCGGATCAGGTCGAGGACGGCGCTGCGCGTGTGGGCAGATGACGGGCCGAGTCGACGTGCGCCGCTCATGCGCTTGCCCTGCTCACGATGAATGGCGTCGGTGCCCGGTCGACGACCGGCGCGCCGCCGGCGAGGACCGCCAGCATTCGCCGACCGAGCATCTCCCCGATCTCCGCTCCACGACGGTCGACCGCCGTGATTGCCGGCACGCTGCTGCGGCACAGCGAGGAGTCGGTCCACGACAGGATCGCCGCGTCCTCCGGCACGCGACGACCCGCCGCCAGGAGATCGGACGTGACGGCACAGGCGTGTACGTCGCTATCGAAGAGGAGCGTCGCCGGCCCGTCTTCGATGACAGCGCGTGCTGCTACGAGGGCCTTGTCGACATCGCCATCTGTCCGCACGACCTCGACACGCCCCGCGAGCGCTGCCTCTCGCGAGCGCGATGTCACCGAGTCCATTGCGCCGGTCATGTACACGGCCCGCTCATGGCGGCGACCGGAGAGGAACGCGTCGACGACGCCGACCGATTCCGCGACATCGATCGCGACGGCCGAGAAGTCGCCGACGTCGTCGGAGGGCACGACCGCCACGAAGGGCAAACCGAGTTCCCGCAGCAGCTCGATGCGCTGGGCGTCGTCGTGTCCGCCGAGCAGCGCGACGCCGGCGACGCCATCCGACGCGGCCCAACGCCGATACGTCTCGGCCTCCGCGTCCGCGTCATCGATGACGCGGGTGTACAGCCCGTAGCCGGCGGCGATGAGCGGGTCGGCGACGGCCTGGCGCACGGATGAGACGAAATGGTCGCCGGCCCCTCCCGCGGGGATCACGAGACCTACGCCGATCATGCGGCCCTTGCCATGGCTGTCCCACCCGTCGTCTCTCACGGCCGCGTCATCGCCTGTAAGAGTGCTCTCTCTTGCGAGTATGTTCGTCATCGGATCCTACTTGATCGCTCCCGCGGCCATGCCGCGCTCGAACTGACGCTGGAGCAGCACGTAGGCGACGATCATCGGGATCGCCGTGATGACGGCTGCGGCTAGCACCTTGGGAATGTCGTCGTTGTACTGACGTTTGAAGAACTCCGGAAGGAGCGTCACGACGCCCATGTCCTCGTTGATGAGAAACACCTTCGGTAGGAGGTACGAGTTCCAGGCGTTGACCAGCACCAGCACGACGAGAGAGACCGCGATCGGTTTCGACATCGGCAACAACACAGACCAGAACATGCGCACCGTGCCCGCACCGTCCAGCCGCGCGGCCTCGAAGAGGGTGTCCGGAATGCTGTCGATGAATCCGCGCGCGATGAGGATCGTGAACGGGATCTGCAGCGCGGCGATCGGCAGGATGACCGACCAGAAGGTTCCGAGCAGGCCCAGCGTCGCGGCCGTCGAATACAGCGGCGCGATGAGCACAACTTCGGGCAGCGTCAGAGCTGCCATCAGCATCCAGAAATACACCTCCTTGTTGCGGATGCGTAGCTTCGAGAAGGCGAACGCCGCCATCATGGTGGCGACGTAGATGATCGCGATCGCGCCCGCCGAGATGATCGCTGAGTTCACGAAGAATCGGAAGAAGCCCGGAACACTGAGCACCGATGCGTAATTGCCCCAGCCGGCGCCCTCGAGCGATTTCGCAACCATGGCGTACAGCGGCACGACGAACGGCACGATAGCAACCGTCAGGATGACCTGAAGTACGACGCGCGTGCGGATGCGGCTGGTATCGAACATCAGTCTGCCTTCCTTCCCGCCACACGGCGCTTCTTCGGTGCGCGCTCACGCGAACGCATTTGCATGACAACGGACACCGTCACAGCGATGACCAGCAGAATCATCGACATCGCCGAGGCCGCACCGAAGTCGCGATCGGTGCTGGCGATCTCGCTGTAGATCATCGTGCCGAGGAACTCCGATGAATGCGCCGGCCCTCCCTGCGTGATGAGCCAGACATTGTCGAACAGCTTCAGAGAGCTGATGAAGTTCAGAATCGCCAGCGACACGGTGATCGACTTCACGCTCGGAAGCACGAGTGAGAAGAGGACGCGGATATTGCCCGCGCCGTCGATGCGTCCCGCTTCGAGCATCTCGGGATCGATCTGGGTCATCGCACCGAAGTAGAGGATGAAGCCGAACCCGATATTGCCCCAGCAGCCGACGAGGATGATCACGATGAGCGAGGTCGTGGATTGCCCGACCCAGGACTGCGAGAGGGCGCCGAGCCCGATCGCCTCAAGGATCTGGTTGAACGTACCGTTGCTCTGCCAGACCTGCACGTGCGCCGGCGCGAACGTCGCCGGGGCGACGACGACCGGGATCACGATCAGGATCTTGTAGATGTTCGCGAGGTACACCCTCGAATGCAGCGCCGCCGCGAAGAAGACGCCACCGAGCACCTGCACACCGAACACCACGACGAAGTACACCGCCGTGTTGACGATCGCCGTCCAGAAGATCGGATCCGACAGCGTATCGATGTAGTTGTCGAGCCCAGCGGGAATCATCCGGGTGCGCCCGCCCCGCCACGAGAAGAACGAGATGTATCCCGAGTAGATGATGCTGTAGTAGATCAGGCCGACCGAGATGATCAGCGCGGGGAGTATCCACCGGAACCCGCCGGGGATGATGGGTCCGCGTGCCCGGCGACGCTGACGCGCGTCGGGCACGACCACCAGAGCTGTAGCGCTCATATGCTTCCTTCCGACCGCGCGCTCACTCCGCGGAGTACGGCTCCGAGGTCGCCTGCTGGTTGGCAGCGATCTCTTCGATCGACAGATTGACTGTCGGGTCGAGCACCTGCTGGATCGCGACGACCATGGCGGCGATCGTGTCCGTCGTGGTCTCGCTCTGACGCGACTGCGTCACCTGCGCGCTCTCGGCGATGAGATCTTCGATCGCGGCCTGCTGAGCGTCCTGGTCGACGAGTCCGATGGCGCTCCAGTCGGGAGCGATTCCGTCGAGCCCCGGGAGCAGGTCGATGGCGTTCGCCACGTTCTGCTGTCCCGTCTCGTTCATCGTCATCCACCGCACGAAGGTCTTCGCCGCGGCGATGTTCGGGGAATCGGCCGCGATCGAGAGGCCGTAGTCGACGTCGCCGAACAGCTGGGATCCGTTGCCCTTCCCGGCGACGTCTGGGAACGACATCGGCAGCTGCACGAAGCAGGTGGGGTTGGCGACGCCGGCAGACTCCATCGCGATCTTGCACGATTCGGCGCCCGAGTACTGGGTGTACCAGTAGCCCATCTGCACCATCGCTGCCTCGCCGCGCATGAACGCCTCGTTCGCCAGCGGGTACTGCGGTGCGTCGAGTGCGTCGGCCGAGATGATGCCGTCCTCCTTCATATCGGCGATGATCTGGAGGACCTCGATGCCCTGCGGGTCGTCCCAGGACGCCTCGCCCTTGGCGGCCTTCAGGAAGAAATCGGGATCAACCGAGTTCGCAATCGAGTGGTACATCTCGCTCGGGAAGGTGTCGGCGCCGCCGGCGCCCACGGTGAAACACGTCTTGCCGATCGCGGCGATCTTGTCGCATGTCTCGACCCACGAGTCGTAGTCGGTGGGCACCTCTGCCCCGGCCTCGTCGAAGATGTCCTTGTTGTACCAGATGGTGCCGGCGGTCATTCCGCCGAGCGGAAGCGCAACCTGCGTGCCATCCGACATGCGCAGTTGCTGGGCGTACTGCCCCGAGAACTTCGATTCCCAGTCGGACCCGAGTGTGTCCTCGGCCAGCGATGCGAGATCCGTCGCATACGGGCCCCAGACCTCGGTGTTGCTCTGCGACGCGCTCATGTCGAATACGTCGGGGCCGTCGTCCGACTCGAGAGCGGACGTGAGGGTGTTGCGGTAGTCGAGGTTCTCGAAGTTCTTGTAGGTGACCTGGATGTCCGGGTACTCCTTGTTGAACTCCGCGATGTATCGCTCGGCGACAGGCGTGTCGGGTGTGTAGCCCCACCACGCGACTTCACCGGACTCTGCCGGTTCCGCGTCGACATCGCCGGTGGCGCCGCCCGCGCATCCGGAGAGCGCGAGCGCCGCGACGGTGGCGGCTCCGGCGGCGAAGAGGAGTGCCTTCTTCATGTGTTACTGCCTTTCACTTCGTTGTGGTGCACAGGTTCAGAAATGAAATGTAGCCGCTGGTCACGGTGAAGGGAAGTACTTACACAACTTTTGTTAGAAACTTACTTCGCACCTACCGCGGGTTCCCCGACCTGGTATTGACAATCGGGACATGCACTTAAATACTCTTAGTGAATAAGTTCCGGCGTGTCAGTAGGCGCGTCGCGATGTCGCGAGCGTCGAGGAAGAGCAGATGATCTCAGGCCGCACCGCCCCTGTACCCGACTACGCACCCGAGGGTCCCCGCTGGGTGCGTCCGCTCGGTTCGACAGGTCTGAACACCACGGCGATCGGCCTCGGCGGCGCACCACTGTCGAGCATGCCGCACGTGCTCGGATACGAGGTTCCCCGCGACCGTGCCGTCGCTCTCGTCGAAACCGTGCTGAGCAGCCCCATCGGCCTCATCGATACATCCAACGGGTACGGTGACGGCGAGAGCGAGATCCGCATCGGCGAGGCGTTGCGCCGCTCTGCCGGCACGGATGAAACCCTTATCGTGACGAAGGTGGATGCTGACGGCGGGGACTACTCGGGTGAACGCGTCCGTCGTTCCGTCGATGAGAGCCGCGAACGACTCGGCATGGATGTTCTGCCTCTCGTGCACCTGCACGACCCTGAGTTCCACGACTTCGATGACCTCACGGCCCCCGGCGGCGCCGTCGATGCGCTTATCGAGCTGAAGCACTCCGGTGCGATCGGTGCAATCGGCGTCGCCGGCGGGCACGCACCGACGATGGGGCGCTACGTCGGCCTCGGCGTCTTCGACGCGCTACTGGTGCACAACCGCCTTACGCTCGTCGATCGCAGCGCCGAGGCCATCGTGGCCAATGCCAAGGATCGCGGCATGGCGGTGTTCAACGCAGCCGTGTTCGGAGGCGGGATCCTCGCCGCGCCCCGCAGCGGACGAACAACATACGGATACCGCCCCGCTGATCCGACCCTGCTCCAGGCAGTCGCCGCGATGGCCGACCTCTGTGACGAGTACGGCGTCGATCTCGCGTCCGTGGCAGTGCAGGCGGCGTTGCGCGAACCGCTCGTCGACTGCACCCTCATCGGCATGAGCCGGCCGGAGCGCGTCGCGACGATGCTCGAGTCGGCATCGCTGACTGTTCCCGATGAGCTATGGCCGCGCATCGCCGCGCTGCGGCCGACGCCCGAGCACTGGCTGGACGCCAGAGTTTGATCCCATCCCCGAACGAAGGAGTTCTCATGCCCCGTACCCTCTCCCCAGGACAGCGTTCGCGCGTCTTCACCTACGACCTCGCGACGGGCGGGAAAAAACTGGTACACGAGTCGGACGAGATCCTCTACGAGGCGCCCAACTGGACGCTCGACGGATCTGAGCTCATCATCAACGGCAACGGACGCCTGTTCCGGCTACCCGTGGACGGATCCACGGATCCGCAGCTCATCGACACCGGAGAAGCCGTCGACCTCAACAACGACCACGTGCTCGACCCCGACGGCGCGCATGTGTTCGTCTCCAACGGAGATCGGCACATCTACCGGGTGCCGCTCGCCGGCGGCGAAGCCGTGCGCATCACTCGGTACGACGACGGCCGCTTTCATTTCCTGCACGGTGTGAGTCCCGACGGGTCCACGCTCGCCTATATCGGCGTCGAGATCGCCCCCGACGGCGCCTGGAACGCCCCGAATGTCTTCACGATCCCCGCGAACGGCGGCGAGAACATCCAGCTGACGAACGACCGGTTCCCCGATGACGGATCCGAGTATTCGCCGGATGGCGCGTGGATCTACTTCAACTCCGAGCGTGCCGACACCGGCGCGGGCCACGCGCAGCTCTATCGCATGCGGCCCGATGGCTCCGGTATCGAGCAGCTCACCTTCGACGAGCGCGTGAACTGGTTCCCCCACGTCTCGCCGGACGGATCGAAGATGGTCTTCATCAGTTTCCCGCCCGGCACGATTGGCCACCCCGCGGACAAGGACGTCATCCTGCGCCTCGCGAACGTCGACGGCTCCGAGCAGCGTGATCTCGTACACCTCTTTGGCGGCCAGGGCACCATCAACGTGCCCAGCTGGTCCCCCGACAGCACGAAGTTCGCCTTCGTCGACTACCCGGTCGCATGATTCGCATCGGTATCCTCGGCGCCGCAGGCATCGCCCCGCAGGCACTGATCCGCCCCGTGCGCCGGCGTGACGATATGGTGGTCGCGGCGATCGCGGCCCGATCGAAGGACTCAGCCGAACGCTACGCGCATCTCCATGGCATCCCAAAGGCGTACGCGGGCTACCCCGCCCTGCTCGAGGATCCTGACATCGATCTCGTATACGTCGCACTGCCGCCGTCCGAGCACGCGAAATGGTCTATCGCGGCGCTCAAGGCCGGCAAACACGTGCTCTGCGAGAAGCCGTTCTCGATGAACGCGGCCGAGGCCCTCGAGGCCGTCGACGTCGCAGAGCGGGCCGGCCGGCAACTCATCGAGGCATTCCACGACCACTACCACCCGTTGACGACGGAGGTTCTCGGGCGAATCCACTCAGGTGAACTGGGCGAGATCCGCTCCATCGAGGCATCGTTCACGGCCGACAACCCCTTCTCACCCACCTCGATCCGGCACGTGCCCGAACTCGGAGGGGGTGCGCTCATGGATCTCGGTTGCTATCCGGCGCACTGGATCCGCGAGCTCGGCGGCGCGGAGCCCACCGTGACGCATGCGAGCTTCATACCGAACGAGCTCGGCGCCGACATCACGATCGACGCATCTCTCCGCTTCGACGACGGCCCGCACGCCGGCGCCACCGCGACGCTGCACGCGAGCATGGCTCCCGGCGTCGCGTTCGATGCGTCCGTCGTCGTCACCGGGTCCGCCGGAAACCTGCGCGTCGAGAACCTCGTGCTCCCGCACAAGGGCCACTGTCTCACGGAAACCGTCGGCGACATCGTGCGGACCTGGACGGTCGGCGCCCGTGAGACTTACGATCACGAGCTTGACGCGGTCGCAGCCGCGCTCACGAGGGGCGAGCGCGCCCAGACCTCAGGTTACGACCTCATCGAGAACATGCGCCTCATCGACGCGATCTATGCCGAGGCCGGTCTCGCACGGGGAGGCCTCTGAGCATCTCGTGACGATCGCTACCGGGCCAGGATCGCGTCGACGAGGGCCTCGGCCGTGTCGCGCTTGGATCCCTCGACCTCGGCGACCACGCCGTGTTCGTCGACGACGATGAGGTGGTTGTCCGCGCGCTCGAAGCCCTTGTCCCACCCGACCTCGTTGGCGGCAAGCAGGTCGCACCCTTTGCGCTCACGCTTCGCCATGGCCCGCTCGGTGAGCGTCATCTCACCGGGCGTCTCGGCCGCGAAGCCGACGATGACCTGGCCCTCCTGCCGCTGTTCGACGAGCCCCGCGAGAATGTCGTTCGTCTCGACGAGCATGAGGGTGAGCGCACCACCGGTGCTCTCCTTGCGCAGCTTCTCCTCGGAGACCTCGGCGAGCCGATAGTCGCTGACCGCCGCCGCCATCACGACGACGTCATGCGAGGGGGCCTCGGTCGCGACGACCTCTTCGAGCTCGGCGCTGGTACCGACGCGGATCATCTGTATCTGCCGCGACGCAAACTGTGCTTGGCCGGGATATGAGGATCGATACGCGTCACGTGAGCCCAAGGGGGGAATGTTCCGGTGACGCGAACCGTCGTGGCTCTCGCCTGCAAGAGCGTTCTGCGTCACCGGAGCGAGCAGGCCGGCCTCCACATGCGCGACCACCAGGGTCACATCGGCGCCGCGAGCGGCCGCGGCGAGCGCGACCTCGATGCCCTGCCGGCCGCTCGAGCGATTGCCGATGAATCGGACCGGGTCGAGCGGCTCGCGCGTACCGCCCGCCGTCACCAGCCAGCGCTGACCGGCGGCGAAGGCGTCGAGCGGGCTCTCCTGAGCTCTCCACGAGCCGAACTCCGACGCTTGCGCGCTACGGTCCATGCCTCCCTCGGGTCCGCCGAGGCCCTCATCCGCCGTCGGGTGTGCGAGTTCGCGCACGATCGCCGCGTGGATGTCCTCGGGTTCGGCCATACGGCCCGGGCCCGAGTCGCCGCCCGTGAGCTCACCCGCGACGGGTCCGATCATGTGCACGCCGCGCTCGATGAGCGTCGACACGTTCGCCTGCGTCGCCGGATGCCGCCACATCTCCGTGTGCATCGCCGGCGCGATGACCACGGGCGCCGTTGTGGCGAGCAGTGTCGTGCCGAGCAGGTCGTCGGCGAGCCCCGCGGCCATCTTCGCCATCGTGTTGGCCGTGGCGGGTGCGATCACGACGAGATCGGCGCGCTGCCCGAGCGCCACGTGCCGCACGCTCGCGACATCGTCGTGCACGCTCGTGGTGACGGGGTTGCGGCTGATCGCCTCCCAGGTCGGCTGCCCCACGAACCGCAGCGCGTTCTCCGTCGGCACGACGTGCACCTCGTGCCCGTCCTTCACAAGCAGTCGCACGAGCTGAACGGCCTTGTACGCGGCGATCCCGCCGGTCACACCCACGACGATGAACATGCCACCATCATGCCACTGCCACTTCCTCGCGAACGAACAAGATTTGTACGAAAGAACATGGAATAACATAGGCGTTCGTCGAAATCTTGTTCGTTCGACGATAGGGTGGGTGAGATGTGCACTGTGGTGATCCGCGTCCCCGAGAAGCCCGACGACGCCGTTCAGGTGCTCGCGGTGCGCGACGAGGATCCCGCACGCGGGTGGGATCCCCTCGGCGAGTCGTGGCCCGAGCATCCCGGGATCATCGGTGTGCGCATCAGCGCGCGGGCGGCGCATGGCTCGCGGCAGAACCCCGTGCGGGCCGGCTCGCGGTGGTTCTGAACCGCGAGGGATCCCCCGAACTGCCCGAGAGCGAGATCGTGTCTCGCGGTGAACTGCCGTTCGCGGCGCTGTCGGGCGGATCCGCCCAGGAGAACCCGCTCGCCGATGTGCACCGCATGCGCGGCTTCAACCTCGTGAAGGTGGTGGGCGGCGTCGGCGCCGTGGTGTTGTCGTGGGAGGGGTCGGGGCAGCTGCGCAGCGAGACCCTCGCCCCGGGCACGCACATGCTCGCGCATCACGATGTCGACGACGCAAGAACCGCCCGCATCACGCAGTGGCGCGACGCCTTCGCCGCGGCGCCCTTCGATGAGTGGCCGGACCTGCTGATCCGCACGGAAGAGGTCGGCCCCGACGATGACCGCGCGATCGTCCGCGACAACCGCGCCCACGGCTGGCCCACGCTGACGACGCTCGCGTGCCTCGCCGAGGTCCGCCCGGGCACGGCAGAGGTGCGCTACGCGGAGCTCGCCGAGCCGGGCGTTCCGAACCCCCTCGAGTTCTCGTAGATCCCTCTCTCTCTCGCAGGCCGCACGGATCCGCGTGCGACCACCAGCTGCTTCCCCACCGCGCCAGCGACGCCGCGAAACCCACCATAAGGAGAGTCATCATGATGGGAACCTCGCACGCGTTATCCGGTGCGGCCGCCTGGGGTGCGATCACGCTGATCGCGCCCACGATGGGGTGGGCGCCGATCGATCCGATCGGTGTCATCACGGGAGCCGCCGTGTGCGCGGGCGCGGCGTTGTTGCCCGACCTCGATCACCCCTCGTCGACCGTCGCGGCGGGCCTGCCGGGTGGCCGGATCCTCGCGGGCGCCGTCGGCGGCCTCACGGGCGGGCACCGCAAAGGCATGCACTCGCTCGTCGCCGTGCTCGCCGTGATGCTCGCCGCGATCGCACTGAGCTTCGTCACGTGGACGCCCGACGGGTGGGAAACGCAGCTCGCCCTCGGCCCCGCGATCGCGGCGGCGGTGTGCATCGCCGTCGGCACGAAGTGCGTCCGGCTCGTCAAGAGCTGGGCCGTGTCGTGGGCCATCGGCATCGCCGCGGCGGTGGCGATGATGTGGTTCTTCCCCGACGAGTTCGGCTGGCTGCCCGCCTGCATCGGCGTCGGCTATCTCGCGCACCTCGTCGGCGACACCCTGACGACGGGCGGCGTGCCCTGGCTGTGGCCGGTGATGATGAAGCGCCCCGCGGCGCTCCGCCGCGCCCCGATCGTGCCGTACCTCTGGCCGCGCCGCGGCTGCTTCGCGCTGCCGCTCCTCGGCAACGCCGGCTCCCGCCGCGAATGGGCGTTCTCCGTCGTGCTCGCGATCTTCGCGCTGTGGATCATCGGCCGCGCCGGGATCGCCCTGCTCGCCTCCTGGAACGCGTAAGTTGAGAACCGGATCCGCTTCCCCGCGATCCCTGAAGCCGGATCCGCCCGCTGGAAAGCCCGCGCGCCCAGCCCTTCCCCACACCACCCTCACGACAGGAGACCCCATGCTCACCGTCAAGGCATACGGCGCGACCAGCGCGACCGAACCGCTTCGTCCCCTCGAGATCGAGCGCCGCGATGTCGGCGCGAACGACGTGCTCATCGCCATCCGCTACGCCGGCATCTGCCACAGCGACATTCACACGGTGCGTGAGGAGTGGGGCCCGATCACCTTCCCGCAGGTCGTCGGCCACGAGATCGTGGGCGAGGTCGTCGAGGTCGGATCCGCCGTCACCAAGCACAAGGTCGGCGACCGCGTGGGTGTCGGCTGCATGATGAACTCGTGCGGCGAGTGCGACGAGTGCAAGGACGGCGACGAGCACCTCTGCTCGAACGGCAACGTCGGCACCTACAGCTCGATCGACGTCGACGGCACGATCACCCAGGGCGGCTACTCGACCCACGTCGTCGTCAATGAAGACTTCGTGCTGCGCGTGCCCGAGGCCATCCCCTACGAGAAAGCGGCCCCGCTGCTCTGCGCCGGCATCACGACCTACTCGCCGCTCGCGACCTGGGGTGCCGGCCCCGGCAAGAAGGTCGCGGTCGTTGGTCTCGGCGGCCTCGGCCACATGGCCGTCAAGCTCGCCGTCGCCATGGGCGCCGAGGTGACGGTGCTCTCGCGCACCGACGCCAAGAAGGAGGATTCGCTCGCCTTCGGTGCTGTGCGCCACGTCGCCACCGCAGAGGACGGCGCACTCGAGTCGATGAAGCGCAGCTTCGACATCATCATCAACACGATCAGCGCGCCGTTCTCGATCGACGCCTACCTGCGCACGCTGCGCCCGCACGGCGCCCTCGTGAACGTGGGTCTGCCGCCCGAGGCGCTCTCGATGCACATCGGCTCCGTCATCAGCGGCCGCAAGGTGCTCGCGGGTTCCAACATCGGATCCATCAAGGAGACGCAGGAGATGCTCGACTTCTGTGCGGAGAAGGGCATCGCGCCCGAGACCGAGCTGATCTCGGCGGATCAGATCAACGAGGCCTACGACCGCACGGTCGCGGGCGACGTGCGCTACCGCTTCGTCATCGACACCGCGACGCTCTGACGCCATCGCGCATGACGGAGGCGATCCCGCACGGGGTCGCCTCCGTCATGTGTAGCGGGGGTCAACCGGCCTCGCGCGCGTATCGCTCGGCGCGGGTAGCGACCTTCGTCTGATAGTCGAGGGTGTCGTTGTAGGAACGGATCGCGCGGATCCAGGTCTCGTCGCTCGCGAGGGTGCCGTCGAGGCGGCACAGATAGCGGGCCGTCGTGGCGGCCGCATCGTCGATGTTGTGCGGATCCGCGATGCCGTCGCCGGAGACGTCGACACCCCAGATTCGCCACGTCTCGGGAATGAACTGCATGGGCCCGACAGCGCGATCGTAGACCGTATCGCCGTCGAACGAGCCGCCGTCGGTGTCGCGGATCTCCATCGTGTTGTTCGTGCCGTCGAGCGGGATGCCGATGATCTGCGGCCGGGCGACGCCGTCGGCGTCGATGGATCCGCCCTGCAGGGTGCCATGGTGGCTCTCGATCCAGCCGATTCCCGCGAGGGTGTTCCAGCCCACCTCGCACCCGTCCGCCGATGCACGATTCGCAGCCGCCACGTAGGCGGAGAGTGCGCGCCGCGGGATCCCCGTTGCCTCTGCCGTGGCGACGAGCCACGCGTCGTCGCCTGCGACGGCGGGGGTTGCGGCCGTCTCGACGGGCTCGGGCGTGAACTCAGCCATCGCCGTGAGGCCGGAGAAGTCGGGCTGCTCGATCGACGAGATCAACCACGTCACGGCACCCGCTCCGATGGCACCGACGCCGCCGAGCACGGCGATCGCGGCGGCGGTCACGCCGAGAGTCTTCTTCATCCCCACCGCTCTATTGTGGCCTCTCCGGATATGACAACAGCCGCCCCGGATCGGTGGGGCGGCTGTTGTCAGCGAGGCCGGCGTGCGGTCCGGTCGTCGCGTTCGAAGGATCCGAGTGCGGTCGGATGGAACTTCGAGAGTCCGCTTGAGGTTTCCCTCGTTACAAGAATCACGCATGCAGGATAGCGCTTACCCGATCTGGCGTTGATAATAATCTGGATTTTTTCGATATCGTGAAGGAATGACCGCCTCGCGAATCGAGCTCACGACGCTCGGCCACCGGATCCGCCATCACCGGCTGGAGAAGCGCCTCACGCTCGACGAGCTGGGCGCGCTCGTCGGCGTCGCCGGCAGCCAGCTCAGCCTCATCGAGAACGGCAAGCGGGAGCCCAAGCTCACGCTCCTGCAGGCTATCGCGGAGGCGACCGGAACGAGCGTCGGCGATCTCATCTCCCACGAGCCGCCGAACCGCAGGGCGGCGCTCGAGATCGAGCTCGAGAAAGCGCAGCAGACGCATTCGTTCCTCCAGCTCGGCGTGCCGCCGATCAAGGTGACGAAGGGCCTCAGCGACGAGGCGATCGAGACCGTTCTGGGCCTGCACCGCGAGCTGCAGCGACGCGATCGCGAGGCGAACGCGACCCCGGAGGAGGCCCGCCGCGCGAACACCGAGCTGCGGATCCGGATGCGTGAGAAGAACAACTACCTTCCGGAGATCGAGCGCCTCGCGGAGGAGCAGTTGGCTGCCGCGGGGCACACGCGCGGTGCCCTGACTCACCGCACCGTGAGCATCATGGCCGAGCGGCTCGGCTTCCAGCTGATCTATGTCAACGACCTGCCCACGTCGACGCGATCGATCACCGACCTCGAGCACGGCCGCATCTATCTGCCACCGGCGTCCATCCCGGGCGGGCACGGCCTGCGCTCGATGGCGCTGCAGGCGATCGCGCACCGTCTGCTCGGCCACCGCCCGCCGACCTCCTACGCTGACTTCCTTCAACAGCGCCTCGAGATCAACTACTTCGCGGCGTGCTGCCTGATCCCGCAGACCCCGGCCGTCGAATTCCTGCGGCAGGCGAAGAAGGACCGGAACCTCGCCGTCGAGGACTTCCGCGACGCGTTCGGCGTGACGCACGAGTCGGCCGGCATGCGCATGACGAACCTCATGACCGAGCACCTCGACATGCGCCTGCACTTCCTGCGCGTCGGCGCGCAGGGGCAGATCGAGCGCGTGTACGTCAATGACGGGCTCCCGGTGCCGGAGGACGTCACGGGGGCCGTCGAGGGCCAGATCGCCTGCCGCAAGTTCTCGGCACGCCGCGCCTTCGAGCGTCAGAACCGCACGACCGAGCACTATCAGTACACGGACACTCCGGCGGGCACCTTCTGGTGCGCGACACAAACGGGCGCGGCGGACATCGGCGAGCACTCCATCACCGTCGGCGTGCCGTTCGACGACTCGCGCTTCTGGCGTGGCCGCGAGACCCAGGCCCGCGAGGTCTCGACCTGTCCCGACGAGAACTGCTGCCGCAAGCCCGCACCCGAAGTGCTCGAGAGGTGGGGCGAGAAGGCGTGGCCGAGCGCCCGCGTGCACACCCACATCTTCAGCCCGCTGCCCCGCGGCCGCTTCCCCGGCGTGAGCGAGACGGACGTCTTCGAATTCCTCGAGCGCCACGCGGGGTAGCAATGAGCGCAAAGCCCCTCGCCAATAAGATTGGCGTCGCCGCCGTGGCGAAGGTGGCGGGGGTGTCGACCGCGACGGTCTCGAACACCCTCAATCGCCCAGACATGGTCTCCCCGGCAACACAGGAACGAGTGTTCGCCGCAATGGCAGAGCTCGATTTCGTACCGAACCGCTCGGCGTCGACGCTCCGCAAGGGCAGGAGCGCACTCATCGGGCTCGTGGTACCCGACATCGTTAACCCGTTCTATGCGGCGATCGCGAAGGCCGTGTCTGTCGCGGCCCGTGAGCGCGGCTACGTGATGGCGCTCTGTGTGAGCGATGACGACGCGGATATCGAGCTCGAACAGATCCATATGTTGGCCGAGCAACGCGCGGCCGGCGCGATTGTCGTGCCCCTACACGCGGATACCCGCCGCCTCGACCGGCTGCGCCTCGTGGGGGCACACCCCGTGCTCATCGACCGGTCCTGGCCTGTGGAAGATGGCTGCTCGATCAGGATGGACGACGTCCACGGGGGCCGTCTCGCGGTGGAACATCTGATCAAGGGCGGGGCGACTCGCGTCGCACTTGTCAACGGACCGCACGACGTTCCGCAATGCGCTGCCCGCGAGGAAGGCGCGCGCGAAGCAATGCGCGCCGCCGGGCTACCCGAGGAGGCACTCGTCATCATCGAGGTGCCAGAAATGACAATCAGTGAGGGCGTCCGCGCCGCCACCACGATCCGCGCGGCCGGGATCCGAAACGTATTTGGCACCAATGATCAGCTCGCGATCGGCACGTTGCGCGGCCTCGTCGCGGATGGATCCAGCGCGCGAGAGTTCGCCGTGGTCGGCTATGGGGATCTCGCGTTCGCAAGCGAATCACTCGTTCCACTAACGACCGTGCGTCAGCCGAAAGAGCTCATGGGTCGTGCCGCGGTCGAGCTACTGCTCGCCGAAATCGAAGATGGCGCGGGCCACGTGCATGCGACCCGACTGTTGCAGCCCGAGCTCATCATCCGCGAGTCGTCTCAGGCATAAGACCCGTTCTTGACAATCTCGCTTCAGCGTTTAACATCGATTTAATCGATTAAATTCTTGAGCGAACGCTCGGGAACCCCGCACGCACTGACGCAAGATTGAGGAACACACCGTGGTGGATTCGACAGCCCCCTCCGCACTTCTGACCCCGCGCACCCGCCGCAAGCCGCGCGTCGGCCTGGTCGCCGGCGGCCTCGGCACCTACTGGCCGCAGTTCCCGCAGCTGCTCCCGCAACTGCAGGATTCGGCCCGCTACGTCTCCGATCGATTCCAAGCGATGGACGCCGACGTGACTGACGTCGGATTCATCTCCGACGCTCAAGAGGGCACCGCCGCCGCGGAGAAGCTGCGACAGGCTGACTGCGACCTCATCGTCCTGTTCCTCACCACCTACCTCACCGCGTCGATGGTTCTCCCGATCGCCCAACGATCCGGCGCCCCTGTGCTGGTGATCGACCTGCAACCGACCGAGAAGATGGATCACGCCACCTTCGGTACCGGCGAGTGGCTGGCGTACTGCGGCCAGTGCCCCGTGCCCGAGGTCGGCAACGTCTTCCGCCGTGCAGGTATCCCGTTCCGCTCAGTCTCGGGATGGCTCCGTCAGGAATCGGCGTGGAACCGTATCGAACAGTGGATTAACGCCGCCCACGTGCGCGCCGCGCTCCGCCACGCGCGCCATGGCCTCATGGGCCACCTCTACCCGGGCATGCTCGACGTCTCGACCGACCTCACGCTCCTACCGGCCACCTTCGGCTCGCACGTCGAGGTTCTCGAATTCGACGACCTGCGCGTCCGCGTCGACGAGGTAACCGATGCGCAGGTCAAGGATCGCATGGCCCTCGCCCGCGAGGTATTCACGCTCGACGGCTCGGTCAACGAAGACGATTTTGCGTGGGGCGCTAAGGTCTCGGTCGGCCTCGACCGCCTCGTCGACGACTTTGAGCTCGACACCCTCGCCTACTACCACCGCGGCCTCGGTGGCGAGCTTCACGAACGCCTCGGCGCGGGCATGATCCTCGGCTCCTCCCTGCTCACCGCACGCGGCCTGCCCACGACCGGCGAGTTCGAATTGCGCACCACGGTCGCGCAGCTCGCAACAGAGGTGGTCGGCGCGGGTGGTTCGTTCTGCGAGATCCAGGCCCTGAACTTTGAAGACGGCGTCGTCGAGATGGGCCACGACGGCCCCGCTCACCTCGCGGTCTCCAGCCGCGACCCGCTCCTGCGCGGTCTCGGTGTGTATCACGGCAAGCGCGGCTGGGGCGTCTCGGTCGAGTTCGACGTGCAGCACGGCCCCGTGACCCTGCTTGGCCTCGGCCAGGACGCCGACGGCAAGCTCTCGTTCATCGCATCGGAAGGCACCGTCACCCCGGGGGCGTTGCTCGAGATCGGCAACACCACCAGCCGCGTCGACTTCGGCCGCGACCCGGGCGAGTGGGTTGACGAGTGGTCGGCCACGGGAGTCGGCCACCACTGGTCGCTGTCGGTGGGCAAGCGCGCCGGCGACTACCGCGCCGCGGCATCGCTGCTCGGCATCGAATTCCGAGAGGTCTGATCATGGCCATTTCTGTCGTTGCCAAGTTCAACCCCAAGCCCGGCATGGGTCCGCGCATCATCGACGCTTTCCGCGAGGTCTCACCCCTCGTCCACGAAGAGGCCGGCTGCGAACTCTATGCGGCCCACCTCGAGCGCGATGGCGACACCGTCATCATGGTCGAGCGCTGGAGCACGCAGGACGAGCTCGACGCTCACGCGAATGGTGAGCCTCTCCGCCGGCTGAACGAGCTCACGGCGGAGCTCGTTGCGCGCCCCTACGATGTGTGGCTCCTCGATCCCGTCCCTCTCGGCGACGAAACGCGCGGATCCATCGCGCGGGGCTAAACCCCGCACAGCTCAATAACGCGGGGCGGCACTGACGGTGCCGCCCCGCCTACCCACGGTCGTTCGCATCGCGAACAAACCATCAAAGGAGATCACCGTGAAAATCGGCAGTTCATCGACGACCGGGTGGCGCGCCACCATTTCGGTCGCCATGTCTAACTACATCGAGGCCGGATCGATCATCGCGATCGCAACCAGCCTGGGCTTCTGGCAGGCGCGCTTCGGCTTCGACGACCTCACTGCAGGGCTGCTCGCCGCTTTTAGCGCGAACGCATTCGGCGCGGCCATCGGAGCTATCCTCGGCGGCCCGCTGAGCGACCGCTTCGGCCGTAAGTTCATCTACACCTACGATTTGATCGTCTTCATGGTCGGCGTCCTGCTTGCCGCGTTCGCAGCCAACGTGACCATGCTGTTCCTCGGCTTCGTCTTGACGGGTATCGCAGTCGGCGCCGGTGTGCCTGCCTCGTGGACCTACATTGCTGAACAGGCACCGTCCAAGAATCGCGCAAAGCACGTCGGAACGGCGCAGCTGGCCTGGTCGTTCGGACCCCTCGTCGGCTTCGCGCTCGCGGCGGTGCTCTCGCCTCTCGGCCTCTTCGGCAGCCGCCTCATCTTCATCCACCTGTTCATCGTCGCCGCGATCGTCTGGTGGATGCGCCAGGGGTTGCCGGAATCGAAATCGTGGAAGGACGAGCGCGATGCGCGCACGGCCGGTATCCCGACCGTACACGGCCCGAACAGTGCGGGACTTCGCGGGCTCTTCTCGAAGCGCGTAAACCTCAAGGCGCTCCTCTTCCTCTTTGGCGTGTACGGCTTCTGGGGCGTCGTTGCGGGCCAAGCGGGCATCTTCATGCCGCGCGTATACGCGGCCGCGGGTGTCGAAAGCGTCGTCGAACAAGACCTCCTGCAGGTGCTCGTGTGGGCGTGCACGGTCATCGGCACCTACTTCGGTTTCATGCAGCTCGCCGATCGCATGTCGCGACGCGTGCTGTACACGATCGGCGCGGTACTCGGGATCGCTGGCTGGCTGGCGCTCGTCTTCGCGCCTCCCGGCTCGGTTTCTCTCATTGTGTTCGCCGTGACGTGGGGTGTTGCAAGCGGAATCGGCGCGCAGGCGTTTTACGGCCTCTGGACCAGCGAGCTTTTTGCCACGCCGTACCGCGCCACGGCGCAGGGCGTCCTGTTCTTCGCTGCGCGCATCGCCGTTGGTCTGCTGAGCTATTTCTTCCCCGTTCTGCTGACGGGAGCGGGGGTCGGAACGGTCGGACTCATCATGATTGCGCTCCTCGCCGTGGCCCTGGTCGTCGGTGCGGTCTGGACGCCGAACACCCGCGGGCGCTCGCTCGAGGAGATCGAGCGCGAGCGCTACAACCTTCCCGCTGTAGAGGAGCCCGTACGATGACCGTCCAGCGCGTATGCTTCACGATGCAGCTCAAGCAGGATCGCATCGGTGATTATCTCGAGGCTCATTCGACCGTGTGGCCCGAGATGCTCGAGGCGCTGAGCGAGACGGGCTGGCGGAATTACTCCCTCTTCGTCCGCCGCAAAGACGGACTCGTCGTCGCCTATCTTGAGACGGATAATTTCGAACGCGCGAACTCCGAAATGTCACGGCGCGCGATCAATACCCGTTGGCAAACCTCAATGGCCGAGTTCTTCGACGCTGGCCGCCCGGACGGCGAGCTCGACATCCTCGAGGAATACTTCCACCTCGCCTAGGCAACGCAAATGCGGCCGGATCCTTTCGGATCCGGCCGCATTTGTTATGAGTGCTTAGGCGACGGAGCGCTCTGCCGCCTCGACCACGTTCGTCATGAGCAGCGCGACCGTCATCGGGCCCACGCCGCCGGGGTTCGGCGACAGGTAGCCCGCTACCTCGGCCGCATCGGGGTGCACGTCGCCGTAGACCTTGTTCTTACCGGTCTCGGGATCCGTCTCGCGCGTCACACCCACGTCGAGGATCGCGGCGCCCGGCTTGACGTCTTCGGCCTTGATGAGGTGCTTCACGCCCGCACCGGCGACGATCACGTCGGCCTGACGGAGGTACGGCCCCATGTCGGGCGTACCCGTGTGCACCTGCGTCACCGTCGCGTTGATGTCGCGGCGCGTGAGGAGCAGGCCCATCGGGCGACCGATCGTCACGCCGCGCCCCACGACCACGACGTGCTTGCCGTTGAGGTCGTAGCCGTTCCGCACCAGCAGCTCGATCACGCCGCGGGGCGTGCAGGGCAGCGGGGTGTTGATCGGCGAGTTGACGTTCAGCACCAGCTTGCCGAGGTTGGTCGGGTGCAGGCCATCGGCGTCCTTGATCGGATCGATGCGCTCGAGAACGCGATCGGTGTCGATGTGCTTCGGCAGCGGAAGCTGCACGATGTAGCCGTGGCACGCGGGATCGGCGTTCAGCTCATCGATGAGAGCCTCGACCTCTTCCTGCGTCGCATCGGCGGGAAGCTCGCGCTGGATCGAGTTCATGCCAATGGCCTCGGACTGCTTGTGCTTCATGCCGACGTACAACTGCGACGCCGGGTCGGCGCCGACGAGCACCGTGGCGATGCCGGGCGTCACGCCCTTCGCCTTGAGCGCGGCGACGCGCTCGGTGAGTTCGGCCTTGATGGCCGCCGAGGCGGCCTTGCCGTCGAGAATCTGCGCGGTCATTTCAAAGTCCCTTCAAGAATCGGCTGGTTCCGGGCGCCCCTCCGGCATGGCGGAGGAGGAAGGCGCACCGAGAGTGCGCCGCCCGACAACAACGCCGCCAGATCAGAATCGGTTGCTTCCGGGCGCCGCTCTGGCAAGGCGGAGGAGGAAGGCGCACCGAGAGTGCGCCGCCCGACGACAACGCCGCCAGAGCGGATGCCCGGGATCAGCCGGCGTAGCCCTGGCCGGCGGTCTCGACGCCGGGGTAGAGCGGGAACTTGTCGGCCAGCACCGCGACGCGGGCGCGGAGCGCGTCGATGTCGGGGTTCGGCAGCAGCACGTTCGCGATGATGTCGGCGACCTCGGTGAACTCCTCGTCGCCGAAACCGCGGGTTGCGAGCGCGGGCGTGCCGATGCGCAGACCCGAGGTAACCATCGGCGGGCGCGGGTCGTTCGGGACCGAGTTGCGGTTCACGGTGATGCGGATCTCGTGCAGGAGGTCTTCCGCCTCCTTACCGTTGATCGCCGCGTCGCGCAGGTCGACGAGCACCAGGTGCACGTCCGTGCCGCCCGAGCGGAGCGTGATGCCCGCTCCCTTGACGTCGTCCTGGTTCAGGCGCTCGGCCAGAATCTGGGCACCGCGCACGGTGCGGCGCTGACGGTCGGCGAACGCCTCGGTCGCGGCGAGCTTGAACGCGGTCGCCTTGGCGGCGATCACGTGCATGAGGGGGCCACCCTGCTGCCCAGGGAAGACCGCCGAGTTGATCTTCTTCGCGATCTCGGGGTCGTTCGAGAGGATGAAGCCCGAACGGGGTCCACCGATCGTCTTGTGCACCGTCGACGAGACGACGTGTGCGTGGGGCACGGGGCTGGGGTGGACGCCCGCGGCGACGAGCCCGGCGAAGTGGGCCATGTCGACCCAGAGGTACGCGCCGACCTCGTCGGCGATCTCGCGGAACTTCGCGAAGTCGAGCTGACGGGTATAGGCCGACCAGCCGGCGATGATGACCTTGGGCTTGTGCTCGAGGGCCAGGCGACGTACCTCGTCCATGTCGACGAGGGACGTCTCGGGGTCGACGCCGTACGCGACGATGTCGTAGAGACGGCCCGAGAAGTTGATCTTCATGCCGTGGGTCAGGTGACCGCCGTGGTCGAGCGAGAGGCCGAGAACGGTGTCGCCCTGGCGAGCGAGGGCGTGCAGCACGGCGGCGTTGGCCGAGGCGCCCGAGTGGGGCTGGACGTTGGCGAAGTTCGCACCGAAGAGCGACTTGGCGCGCTCGATGGCGAGGTTCTCGGCAACGTCGACCTCCTCACAACCGCCGTAGTAGCGACGGCCGGGGTAGCCCTCGGCGTACTTGTTGGTGAGAACGGATCCCTGCGACTGAAGAACCGACAGGGGAACGAAGTTCTCCGAGGCGATCATCTCGAGGAAACCGCGCTGGCGGTCGAGCTCGCGCTGCAGAACCTGCGCGATTTCGGGGTCGACCTCGGTGAGGGGGGCGTTGAACAGCGAATCGGTCATGCGTGCTCCAAGAACGGACTCTGCGGACATCGTGGAAAATCGCTTCGGCCCAGGCGCGCGGTCGAATGCCGTTCATTGTGCCGCTTCCCGGTGGTGACCCACCTCGGGCGCCAGTCGCGACGGGTCGATCATACCCTGCGGGCCTGCGTGAAACGCCGCGAGGCGGGACGAGATGGAGTCATCTCGTCCCGCCTCGCGGGCTTGCTATCGGATCCTCTTAGGCGCGGGTCTTGCGACGCACGAGCAGGAGGGCCGCACCGGCAGCCATGATGACGGCCGCGCCACCCGCGAGGGGCAGGACGGTCTCGCTCTGGGTCGCACCGGTCGGGGCGAGGCCGCCGTCGTTGTCGTCACCGGGGGCCGGAGCCGGGGTCGGCTCGGTCGAGGGGGACGGAGCCGGCGTGGGCTCGGTCGAGGGCGACGGGGCCGGGGTCGGCTCGCTGCCGCCACCGTTGCCGGAGTTCTCGCCGGCGATGGTGAAGGTCGACTTCGCAGCCGAGCTCGTGACACCGTCGATGCTCTGGGTCACCGAGACGGTGTAGTCACCGGCGGCGAGGGCCTCCGGGAACTCGACCATCCAGTTGCCGTCCTTCACGGTGGCTTCACCGATCACGCCGCTGCCATCGGCGGAGCCGAGGCTGACGGAGACCGTGGCGCCTTCGATCGGCGAGGTGCCGATGACCGCGGGGAGCTTGCCCTCGGCGTAGTTGCCACCGTCACCGGGGGTGACGATCGTCGGGGCGCCCGGAACGACCGAGAAGGTCAGCCAGCGGGTCTCCGACTTGAGGCCGCTCACGGTCTGCGTGACGCCGACGGTGTACTTGCCGAAGCCAAGCTTGGTCGGGATCGAGAAGTTGCCGTCCTTGTCGACGGTGGCGCTGCCTTCGGCGTCGCCCGACAGGGTCACGGTCGCACCCGCAACACCGGTTCCGGTGATCGAGGGAGCGGCTTCCGTGGTCGAGGACTCGTTCGCGGGGCTCGTGATCTCCGGGGCGGCCGGGGTCGCGACGACCTGGAACTTCAGCGTCGACTTCTTCGAGACGAGACCGGCGCGCGTCTGCGTGGCGGAGACCTCGTAGCTGCCTGCGGTGAGGTTCGCGTCGACCGACCAGGTGCCGTCCTTCGCGACGGTCGTGGTGGCCTGGACGTCACCGGTCACGGTGATCTCGGCGCCGGCCTCACCGGTACCCGAGATCTTCGAGAGCTTGTCAGCGACGACCGCGCCGTTCTCCGGCGAAGTGAACTCCGGCGCAGCAGGCGTGTTGACCGTCTTGACCGTTGCGTTCACGGTCTCCGACACGTTGAAGCCCTGCTTGGCGGTCAGCGTGATGTCGAACGAACCGACCTCGGCGGGAGCGGCGAACGAGAAGTTGCCGTTCGCGTCGGCCTTGGCGGTCGCCTCGATGTCGCCCGCGATGGTCACGGTCGAGTTCGCCGGAGCAGTACCCGTGAAGGTGCCGCCCTTGGCAGCCGAGGCCGTCGTGACGGCCGGCTCGACCAGGTCGAGGGCGATCTGGTAGTCGTGGCCGTTCGCGCTGGCGACGCGAAGCGCCTCGGGCAGGTCGGTGACCCAGATGAAGTTGCCGACGCCACCACCGCTGGCGACACCCACGGCCTTGTCGCCGACGAGCACGCCGCCGCCGGAGTCACCGGGCATGGCGAAGTCTTCGGCGTTGTTGTTCTCGGCGCCGAAGCCGTAGACCACGTGGCCGCTGATGCTGGCGTAGCCGACCTCGGTCACGGTGCCCTGGCCGGCACCGGTGGTGCGGCCCGAGGTGGTGATCGTGTCGCCGACCTGAGCCGAGCCATAGCTACGAACCGGAAGCGTCGACGAGGCGTGATCGTCGCTCGACGCGCCCTTCCAGTCGGTCACCGCAGGAAGAAGGGTGTACTTGTCGTTGATGCTGCCGAGGAACGAGATGTCGGTCGTGTTGGCCGTTTCGTCGTTCATCGCGTTGCCGGGTCCACCGAACTGGCCCCACACGTACTCGCCGAGGAGCTCGCCGTCGAGGAGCTCGACGGTGTCCTCGCTGCCGGTCACGGCGGGCTCGGTCGACGGACGCGAGAGCATGCCGAAGGTCGAACCGCCGAACTCGGTCATGCAGTGGCCCGCGGACACGAGCGCCGGAGCACCCGTCGCGTCCCACGCACTGAATCCGAGCGAGCACGACGAGTTGAGGGTGTCGTTGGCGCCCGAGAGGTAACCAGCGCCACCCACGACCTCGTCGGCCGAGATCGCGGTGATCTCCTCGCCGGCGACGACCTCGACGTTCGAGAACTTCGCGGCGATCGCCTCGGCGCTGGTGGCGTCGAGAGGAGCCGCCAGCGCGGTGAGGCCACCCTCGCCCGAGTCGTCGGCGACCTTGATCTGGATGCCGTTGCCGTCGGTCACAACGGCAACGACGCCGGGAACCTGGAACGCCTCGGCAGCAACCTGGTCAAGCTCGGCCTTCGGTGCGGCTTCTGCGGCGAACGCGGGTGCTGCGACCACGCCTCCCGCCACGAGGGCAGCAGCTGCGCCGAAGGCGCTGAGCTTTGCCGCTCGGTTGATAGTGAATCGCAAGGAACTCCCCATTCCTTCGGGCGGTGGTACCGCCATCTCGCAAGAAAGAAATTGCGCTCGTCCGGTGCTCAGGAAGACCTCAGCTCGGACATAAGCTTTGCCAGCTTACATAACGACGAGGTTACGCACCAGCCGGGTCGGGCCATTCACCCGTCGTTCACCCGGGCAATATCCGAGTATCTCCATATAGTTCCTGCGACCTGGCCCTTTCCCCGCCGCACACCGCTTCCCGGAGTTACCCTGGAGGTCCACCAGGACCCCGACGACCGGAGGCCATGATGATCATGCGACGCGCTGCACTCGTCCTCGCACTCATCGCGCCCGCAGCCCTGGCCGCGGGATGCGCAACGACCAACGACGCAGGAGCGACCCCGATGAACGAAAAAGACTACGTCGGCATCAGCTTCGCGAGCACGGCCAAGGGCGAGCCCTTCCTCAAGTTCGCCGACGATGGCACGTACAGCGGATCCGACGGCTGCAACGGCCTGGGCGGCACCTATGAGGTCGGCGAGGACGAACTGATCCTCAAGCCGGGTTTCTCGACGCTCATGGCGTGCCCCGACATCGACACCTGGGTGCGGGGGGCCAAGAGCGTCAAGCTCGATGGCGACGCGCTCGTCGTTTTCGACAAGAGCGGATCCGAGATCGGCACGCTCGCCCGCTCGTAGGCCAGGCCAGAGACGCCTAGACATATAAGTAGCCCGGGACGTGCTCCACGTACGTCCCGGGCTACTTCTCTTGATGCGGGCCTCACGGGCCCGCACCCGCCTCGGACTTACTCCCCCCGGATGCCGAGAATTCCTCTCTCGCTCCACAAGACGCGGACACGACCGTTTCGTGACGCGAACCGTGAAAGATTTTTGAGATCCGGGCAAAATGCCGGATCCCGTGCCAAATTCTCTGTGAAAATCGCCCTCCACTTGGCATCTCGCGCGCGGAGGAGGACAATCGAATCCGGTCTTCACTTCTGGGGGAACATGTCGGATCAGCTCGAGCCCGGCGTCGGTAGCGCCGATGGCGCGTCTGACGCCGATCTTGTGTTGCGTTCGCGCTCCGGCGACACCGATGCCTTCGGCGAACTCTGGAGTCGGCACTATCGGTCGGGCATCGCCGCCGCGCGCGGCATCACGTCCACGATCGACCCCGACGACCTCGTGCAAGAGGCGTACACCAAGATCTTCCAGACCGTGAAGCGCGGCGGCGGCCCCACCGGTTCCTTCCGTGCCTACCTGTTCACCGCCATCCGCAACACGGCGGCGAGCTGGGGCCGCGTCGAACGCGAGGTCGCGATCGAAGCCGCCGAGCAGGTCGAGGATCCTGGTTCATCGGAGGAGGCCGCCGAGGCGGCACTCGACCGCGGCATCACCCATACCGCCTTCCGTAGCCTGCCCACGCGCTGGCAGGAGGTTCTCTGGTACACCGAGATCGAGCAGATGAAGCCCCGCGAGGTCGCTCCCCTGCTCGACCTGAAGCCCGCGGCTGTCTCGCAGCTCGCGACGCGCGCCCGCGAGGGTCTGCGCGAGGCATGGATCCAAGCCCACCTCGCGAATGTCGCCGACGGATCCGAACACCAGTGGGCGATCGAACACCTCGGTGCGCACACCCGAGGCAATCTCGCCGCGCGCGATCGAAAGCGACTCGGTGCTCATCTTCTCGAATGCGCGCGCTGCACGATCGTCGCGGAGGAGGCGCAGCACGTCGGCAGCCGTCTCGCGATGGTACTGCTCCCCCTCGCGATCGGGATCCCCGCGGCCGGCGCGTATCTCGCGACGCTGCAGCGAGGCGAACACGCGGCGATCGCCCTCATGGCCATGCCGGCCGAGGTCGTCGAAGGCGGGATCGCCGTCGGCGGCGCCGCGATCGGCGGTGGTGCCGCGCTCGCATCGGGCGGATCCGGATCCGGCGGCTCGTCCGCGACAGCGGGCACTGCCGCGACGTTGACGCTCGGCGGTCTCATCACGGCGGGCATCGCCACAGCGGCGGTCGCGATCGCCGTCGCAACGGGCATGCCAGCACACGACAACGACGCGTCGTCGCAGGCTGCGGCGTTCGGATCCGGTGCTCCGGGATCCGCCTCGATCGAGGCTTCCGACGGCCTCGCGGATGAAGCGGAGAAGTCGGTCTCGCCGACGACCAGCCCGACGCCCGCGCCATCTCCGACGCCCCACACGAAGGGCACGAACGAGCTGGGGATCACTGGTGCCCGCGTCATCAACGCGGCCAGCGGATCCGTCTCGGTCGATATCGTGGGCACTCCTGGTGCGGTCGCGAGCGTACACGCGCCCGGTGCCGCCGACCCAGTCGGTGCCGGCGGATCCGCCGACGGGCCCGCCCTCGCAGCGATCGCGGCCATCGACGGCGCGCGCCTCGATGACACCACGATCGGCGCCGATGGGTCCGGGCAGTTGGCGTTCGCGCTGTCGCCTGCGCAGGTGCGAGCCGACGTGAAGCTGACCGTTCTCTACGCCGACTCGGCCGAGCCGCCGGCTCGGGCGACGCTGTCCGGCCTCGGGATCCGCGACGAACTGCTCTCGGCACTCGAGCCGTCGCCGCAACCGAGTGTCGAGCCGTCCCCCGAAGCGCCCCTGCCAGACGCGACACCGATGCCCCTGCCCGAGGAGCCGGCTGAGCCGAGCGGACCCGCCGAGCCGAGGCCGACGCCCGAGCCGAGCGGACCCGCAGAACCGAAGCCGACGCCCGAGCCGAGCGTTCCCGCAGAACCGAAGCCGACGCCCGAACCGAGCGGACCCGCAGAACCGAAGCCGACGCCCGAACCGAGCGAACCCGCAGAACCGAAGCCGACGCCTAAGCCCACTCCGACTCCCGAGCCGTCGCCGGCTCCGAAGCCCGCTCCGACAGTGACGCCGGAACCTTCTCCCATTCCGACCCCGACGGCAACACCCACCCCGACGCCGAGCGAGTCGCCGACGCCCGAGCCGCTTCCAAGCGAGACGCCGCCAGCCGCGCTCGCGGGACCGGAAATCGATTCGATCGCGGTGAGCGGGACGGAGATCACCATCACCTGGACCGAGGTCGACGACGCCGAGCAGTATGCGGTCTACGTCAACGGCACCGCATCGGTGGGCGGCGCGTCACAGGTCGAGGGCTCTCCCGTCAACGCGGCCACAACGAGCATCACAATCGCGGCCCCGACCGATCCGGGCACCTACTACTACTTCGTCAAGGCGACCGCAGAGGACTTCGAGGGCGCCACGAGCGCCGCGTTCGAGAAGACCGTTGACGACGTCTATGCGCCGTCGACACCGACTCACCTTGCGGTGACCGATGACGGGCATCTCACATGGCATGCATCGACCGACAACGTCGACGTCGATCACTATGTCGTCCTGCGCAACGGCGTGGCGATCGACGAGAATGTCACCACGACGTCATACGTCGACGACGATCAACTCGGGTCGGGCGTGTATACCTACACGGTCCTCGCAGTGGACGAGGCCGCGAATTCGAGCGATGAGAGCGATACCGCGACGCGACAGGTGCTCGACACGGAGGCTCCGACCTCACCGACTCACCTCGCGGTGACCGATGACGGACACCTCACATGGCATGCGTCGACCGATAATGTCGACGTCGATCACTATGTCGTCCTGCGCGACGGCGTGACGATCGGCGAGAACGTCACTGGAACGTCGTACGCCGATGACGATGACCTTCCGCCCGGCGAGTACACCTACACCGTCATTGCCGTCGACGCAGCGGGGAACGAAAGCAGTCCCCGCTCCGTCTCGCGCATGATCGAGGATGTGTCTGCACCGACCGCGCCACTCGACGTCGCGGTGACCGTCGATGGCGTCGTCTCGTGGACGGCATCGACGGACGATTCGGGCTACGTCGAATACAACGTGTACCGAGTGAGCGCCCTGCCCAATGAAACTCCCGCGGACTGGGGCGAGCCGCTCAACGGTGCGCCATTGGCGACGACGAGCTTCACCGACGGCGAAGCTCTCGGTGCGGGCTCGTATCTGTACCGTGTTGTCGCTCTTGATCGAGTCGGCAACGAAGCCGACGGGACTCCGGCGCTCGTCGGTGGATATGCGGCCACGTATCGTCCGGTCGTTGCAATCACGAACGGTTCATATTGGGTTCCTGGTCAGACCACCGCGCACCTGGTGCTCCGCGGCCCCGCCAACTTTGCGATAGAAAACGTCGGCGTCCGCTTCTACACGGAGACCGGTCCTGTCTCGATCCCGATTGGGAACGTCGTCTTCGGAGCGGACGGTATCTCGCAGTTCATTGCGAGTGACGGAGTGAGCGTCGTTTCCGGCTGGGACGTCGTGGCTCCGGCGCCCCTGTCCAGCGGCGATCGGGTCGACATCGAGATTGACCACCGCATTTCCAGCACGACCAGCCTCGGCTGAGCCCGCTCCGCAGCGCGCGGCTGCCGGACAGGTCGCCGCCGATCCGAGACCCTTACGCTGTGCCTGCGCCGCGCGTGCACAACGACGAAGCCCGCCGCTCCTTTCGGAGCGACGGGCTTCGTGCGTGAAAAGCTGAGATTACTTAACGGTAACCGAGGCGCCGGCCTCTTCCAGCTTCGCCTTGGCGTCGTCGGCAGCGTCCTTGGCAACGCCCTCGAGGACGGCCTTGGGGGCACCGTCGACGAGAGCCTTGGCCTCGCCGAGGCCGAGCGAGGTGAGCTCGCGGACAGCCTTGATGACCTGGATCTTCTTGTCGCCAGCCGACTCGAGGACGACGTCGAACTCCGACTTCTCCTCGGCAGCGGCCTCGCCACCGGCGGCGGGGGCACCCGCAGCGGCAACGGCAACCGGGGCAGCAGCGGTGACGTCGAACTTCTCCTCGAACGCCTTCACGAACTCGCTGAGCTCGATGAGCGTGAGCTCCTCGAACGCGCTAAGCAGCTCTTCGGTGCTGAGCTTCGCCATGATGTATCTCCTGTAGTTAGAGGTAGGTAGGTGGTTGTTGTGAACGCGTCGGCTTTACGCCGCGTTCTCCTGCTTCTCGCGCAGAGCCTCGACCGTGCGAACCGTCTTCGACGGGAGCGCCTGGAAGACGGCAGCAGCCTTCGACATCGAGGCCTTCATCATGCCGGCGACCTTCGCGAGGAGAACCTCACGGCTCTCGAGGTCGGCGAGCTTGTTGACTTCCTCAGCCGAGAGCGGAGCACCATCGAAGTACCCGCCCTTGATCACGAGAAGAGGGTGTGCCTTGGCGAATGCGCGCAGACCCTTCGCGACGGCGACCGGGTCACCGTGCACGAACGCGAGCGCCGACGGACCCTTGAGGTTGTCGTCGAGGCCCTCGACTCCTGCCTTAGCGGCAGCGAGCTTGGTCAGCGTGTTCTTCGCCACGGCGTATTCCGCATCCTGACGAATGCTGTCGCGGAGCTCCTTGAGCTCGGCAACCGTCAGGCCGCGGTATTCGGTGAGCAGAACGGCGGTCGAGCTCTCGAACTTGTTCGTGAGTTCGGCGACCGATGCTTCCTTCAGCGCCATGGCCACTCCTTGATACGTACGAGGCGCCTCACGGAGGTGAGGTGCCGGCCGATCCACCCGCTGACATGCAAAAAAGCTCCATGCGCAGAGCGCACGGAGCTTCGTAGAGATTCTCAGTACACCTGCGCGGGCCCCTGCGTTAGCAGCGCTTCGTTCGAGAACGTGAATCCTCGACGACCGGCGGTCTTCGGCTTCGTCCAGCCTACGGCACGGTGATCCGGATCCACAAATCGAGCTGGCTGAGGATCGGCTGTCAGTCGATCAGTGCGAGCGCGCGGTACGCATCTTGCGTCGCGGCGCGGAGGATCGCCTGCTCACGCGGGGACAGACTGCCCTGCGGAACATTCTGTCCCGTTGTGAGGCGATAGAGCTCGTCGATCAGCTGGGTCGCCATCGAGACGAGGTTCTCGATCTCGTTGTCGTCCCGATCGATCCACATGATGCGCGGCTCGTCGTGGAGCGGGCGGAAGTCGCGGTGCTCCTCCCAGGCGAACAGCGTGCGCTCCGCGCCGAGCACGTGCTGCTGCCACCACACCTGACGGAGGTAGTGGCGAGGGATCGTGCGCCACGACTTGTTCGTCGTCTTGATCTCAGCCAGGATCACGCGCCCCTCAGCGTCCTGCTTGACGCCGTCAGGCGTCGCGAGGTGACGCTTCTCCACCTCCGCGCGGAACAGTGCTCCGGACGGGTGGATCCCATGGTTGTCCAGGATCCACGCAGCGATCTCAGGTTCGCGGCGTCGGCCGTGATCCGTGTAGGCATTGCCCGAGAATCCCGTCGGCTGAAGCTTCTGCTTCGCGGCCCGGAGGATCGACGCCGGCGTCGAGAGGTGCGCAACATCGGTTGCTGTGATCCCCTGCGAACGCGCCCGGAGCCAGGCGACCCGATCGCTCGAATCGGCGACGATGCGCGCCTGCAGCTCGGGGGACAACATGAATTCGACGGTACTCCGTGCTCCTGGAGAACTCGGGAAAGACACAGCTCGATTAGTTGCACGAAGTCAACCTTCGGGCATATAGTTGAGAAACTTCAACCTTTGACATCGGTCAACGTTCTGCGCCAGCGTCGCCGCGGTTCCCGCCACCAATTCGTTAGGAACGCTATGTCCACACCTTCTTCCGCACCGCCGAAGATGTCGCAGCGCCAGGTGCTCGAAGCGCTCTCCGGCCTGATCCTCGGCATGTTCGTGTCGATGCTCGCGTCGACCGTCGTCTCGAGCTCGCTGCCCGTCATCGTCTCCGACCTCGGCGGCACGCAGACCTCGTACACCTGGGTCGTCACCGCGACACTCCTGACGACCGCGATCTCGACCCCGATCTGGGGCAAGCTCGCCGACCTGACCAATCGCAAGTTCCTGTACCAGCTCGCGATCGTGATCTTCGTCGTCGCAACCGCCATCGCCGGTTTCTCGCAGGACACGCACCTGCTCATCGCGATGCGCGCGGTGCAGGGCATCGGCGCCGGCGGCCTCGCGGCGCTGAGCCAGGTGCTCATGGCCGACATCATCAGCCCGCGCGAGCGCGGCAAGTACATGGGCCTCTTCGGTGCCGTCATGGCCGTCTCGACCGTCGGCGGCCCGCTGCTCGGCGGCTTCATCACCGACTCGATCAACTGGCGCTGGAACTTCTTCATCTCGCTGCCGTTCGCCGTCGCGGCCCTGGTCATGGTGCAGCTGACGCTGAAGCTGCCGAAGCGCGAGCAGAAGAAGACCACGATCGACTACGCCGGCATCGTGTTCCTGTCGGTCGCCGTCTCGTCGCTGCTCATCTGGGTCTCGAACGCCGGATCCACGACGACCGACGACGCCGGCAACGCGCTCGCCTTCACCGACCTCGCCAACAACGACTGGTGGAGCCTGCTCACCGTCCTCATGGTCGGCGGCGCGATCGTCGCGACGGTCATCTTCATCATCGTCGAGATCACGTCGCGCGAGCCGCTGATCCCGCTCAGCCTGTTCCGCAACAAGACCTTCACGCTCTCGGTGATCGCTTCGATCGCGACCGGTCTGGCGATGTTCGGCTCGTCGGTGTTCCTCAGCCAGTACATGCAGCTGTCGCGCGGCGCCACCCCGACGATGGCGGGAGTCATGACCATCCCGATGATCGCGGGCCTGCTGCTGTCGTCGATTATCATCGGCGCGCTCATCTCGAAGTACGGCAAGTGGAAGCCCTACCTGGTCGTCGGCGCCGTTCTGCTGATCGCCGGTTCCTACCTGCTCTCGACGATTCACTACGACACGAACTTCGCGCTCGTCTCGCTCTACATGTTCTTGCTCGGCGCCGGCGTCGGCATGACGATGCAGAACCTCGTGCTCGTCGTGCAGAACGACACCGACCCGCGTGAGATCGGTGTGGCCAGTTCCGGCGTGACTTTCTTCCGCTCACTCGGCGGCACGATCGGTGTCTCGGTGATGGGCGCGGCGCTCGCCTCGAAGGTCGCGAGCCTGATGACCTCCTCCGAGACGACGGACCGCTTCATGGCCGCCGTCGCCGAAACGGGCGAGAAGGGCGCCGCGGCGCTCGAATCACTCGGATCCGGCACGCTGCCGAAGGTCTCCGAACTCCCGGAGGCGATCGCCCACATCGTCGAGGACGTCTACGCGCAGGGCATCTCGCACTCGTTCCTCATCGGCGTTCCCTTCGCCGTGATCAGCCTCATCGCGATCCTCTTCATGCCGAACAAGCCGCTGACGCGCATGACGACCTCCGAGCGCACCCACGCCAGCGAGGCCGATCTCGCCACCGTGTCGGTCTCCGAGGGAATGGGCGTGCTGACCGCCACCGGCAGCGTCAAGGTTGTCGACGCTGACGACGCCGGCACAGGGAGCGACAAGCGATGAACACGCAGACGCCCGCCGCTGCCGCACCCACGGGTGCGGTGCCGGTGGGCGTCTCCGCGCGAGCGGAGGCTCTCGCGGCGCTCGAGGGTTCGTTCGAGCGCCTCATGCAGCAGTGGCGGCGATCGTATCTCGACGCGGCGGAGTGCGTCTCGCCGGGTATGCTCCCCGCCACGTACAAAGTGCTGACGATGATCTCGCGCGAGGGAGCCGCGACGGTTTCCACGCTGGCCGAGCATCTCTCCGCCGATAAAGGATTCGTCAGCCGTACCGTCTCGGAGCTCGAGGAGCTCGCGCTCGTCACCCGGGTGCCGGATCCGCACGACGGACGCGTGCGCCTGATCTCGCTGACCGAGCTGGGCTGCCGTCGTCTGCACGTCGCGCGATCGCCCTACCAGCACCGTCTCGCGGAGGAGCTCGACAGTTGGCCGGTCGCCACCATCGACCGGCTCACCACCCTGCTCGATGCCCTCACCACGGGCGAGACGCCGCATCCGTGACGCCATGCCGCGGGGCCGGGGCCCCGCGGCATTTTGCCGTCTTCTGGAGGACAGGCGACAATGAGTCCGATGAGCACCGACGATCCCCTGCACTCCCCCGAACGCGACGAGGCGCTCCGCGCCGTCGAGGGAGAGTTCGTGCAGATGATCAGCCGCTTCCGCCGGATGATCGCCCGCCGCGCCGAGATGCTCTCCCCCGGGCTGCTTCCGGGCGCCTACAAGGTCTTCTCGACGATCGCGCAGTCCGGTCCGCTGACCGCCTCCGTGCTCGTCGACCAGCTCATGCTCGACAAGAGCCAGCTCAGCCGCACCGTCGCGGATCTCGAGAAGCGCGGGCTCGTCGAGCGCACTCCGGATCCGAACGACCGCCGCGCGCAGCTCCTGTCCGCCACCGACGAGGGCAAAGCCAGATACGACGAGATTCGCGAATCGTCGGACAGCCTGAGCATGCGGACGACGCTCGACGAGTGGGACATCTCGGAGATCCGGCGCCTTGCGACGCTGCTGCACGCGCTGAACGACGAATAGGCGGCGTACCCGGCGAGCGCCCCCGCGCCCCTATCCCTCTCCGCCGCAAGCCCATACGATGAGATCGTGGTCCACAGCCAGGGAGACATTGCGAGGGATACGACGGGAGGTCGTTCGACCTGGGCGCGATTGCGTCTCGGCGCAATCGCCATCCTCGCCTGTGCGGGCCTCGCTTTTCCGTCGGTCATCGAGACGTCCGACGCTACGTGGGCCGACACCGAATCCGCGTCGGGTTCGCTGTCCGCGGCGACCATTCCGCCCCCGGTATTGGCCTCGGCATGCAAGTACAACCCCGGCGTCCTCGGCCTCGGTGCCCGGGTGGAGATTTACTGGCGCCTGCCTGCGGGCGTCCAGCTCAGCGCAGTCGTCGTCGAGGCTTCGACGAGTGGCCTCGGCTCGGTACTCGCCCCGCTCACGGGCTTCAGCCTCACCTCGAACACAACGTCGACGGGCAACGGCGTCTATCGCACCGACGTCCCCACCAATCTCCTCGGCGGGCTCCTCGGCCTCGGCACCGAGTTGGAGATCGCTCTCTCCGTCGCGGATCCGAGCGGATGGCGCTCTCAGAAGGCCGCTGTCGCCACGAACGCGGGGCTGATCGCCGGCCTCGGCGGGTCCTGTCGAAACCTCACCTGACCGCGTCAGCCAGGGCTTCTCGTGCGCTCGCCCGTCTCCTCCTCGTGACCGCTCGCGTCACCGTGATCGCGGCGCCCGCGCAGAGTGCGCCGGCGGCCGCACAGACAAGACCCCAGACCGGCATCGCGCCAGACGGTTCCAGCGGGGTGTGAGGACCCTCGGCCTCCTTTTCGTCGCCGGCTCCGGAAGCCAGGAGGCGCAGCGTGCCCTGCGCCGACTCCGGTAGATCGTCCGGCGCGACGACGACGAGACGGAGGTGGGCGGCGTCCGTGTCCGGCATCGAGAGCAGTTCCGCCGTTTCTCCGCGGAGGGCGCCCTGCGGGCGCAGGAGGGTCTCCCCCGCTGTGCACGCGGATCCGTCCCATTCCGTCTCGCACCGGAAGGCCGCGACCTCCAGCCCCAGCTGGCCCGTCTCGGCGAGGGATATCTCGACCGTTCCCGGGGATCCCGGCGTGGTCCTCACGTCGACGTACCAGTCCACGGTCGTTCCCGGCGAGAGCTGCGACGCTGTCTCGGCGTCGAGCTCCGACACGATGCGGATCCGGTCGACCTCGGTGCCGTCATTCGGGGAGGCAGCGAAACCCACGGCGAGCGCGAACAATAGCGCGCTCATCGTCTACCCCACGCGACAGAGCGCATGCCGATCCGCCCGCCGCGTTCGCGGGCGCCGCTGCCCGTGCTCCGGACGGCCGCGATCAGCGGTGCCGTCATCCCGCGCCCCGATCCGCCTCGCGCTCGCGCGGCCAGAAGGCCCAGCCGACGAGTAGCCCGGCCGCGAGGGTCAGCGCGCCCATGACGAGCGGATTGCCGAGAGATGCGATGCCCTGGGCGAGGCCCGGAACGGAGAAGATCACCTCGCGTACGGACGTCACCGTGTAGGGATACGGGTCGTCCTGCTCGTTCGCGTCGCCACGCATCGTGAGGATCCGCTCGGCTTCCGTCGCGCCGGGGCCCACGCTCGTCACGCGGTGCGTGATCGGAAGCTGGTCGTCGCCGCGATCAACCGTGACAATGTCGCCCACCGCGATGTCGCCCGCGGGGATCTCGCGCACGATCGCGACGGAACCGGTTGGGATCGTCGGGTCCATGGATCCGGTCCGGAACATGATCAGCGAGATATGGAGCGTGAAAGCGAGCACCGTGAGGACGAGGCACACGAGGCCGAGCGCGGCCGCGATCCACAGCAGCGCGTCACCGATCACGCTCACGGGACGCGGGCGTCGACGCCGGGCGCGACGCATCGCGGCCCGGCTCTCGACGACGACGGCACCGCTCACGAGTTCTCCGCGTTCACGGTCCAGCGCGGTGCCGCCGAGCGGCCCTGCGCGTTGTTGCTCGTCGTCGTCGGCAGCGTCACCTCGAAGCAGTAGGTGACGGGAGAGCCGCCGTTAGCGGCGAGAGCCTGGGTCGTGCCTGCGGCGGGCGATGCCGTCAGCGCGGAGCCCCGCGGCACGATGACCGTGCCCGCGTTGAACGCGGTGAGGTCGCAGGTGGTGCCCGTGACCCGGCTGACACCGTACGTGAGGAAGCCGCCGAGACCGGAACCGTCACCTGGAACGTTCGCGGGGTCGGCGGCGAGACGCGCGACACCCGCCGCGGATCCGTTCGTCGTGCGCACCGCGAACCTCGCGTACACAACGGATCCGGGCACGAGCCCGTTCGCCGGCACGGAGAACGCCAGTTGCGCCGGGGCGGAGGTCGGGTGCTCGGTGAACGTCGCGCCGTCGACGGATCCGACGATGCCGAACGTTCCGGCGGTGAGTGAGGCGCTCGCGTTCTCCTGGTCCGTCCAGGCGGCAAGAGTGGACGCGGCGCCGAGGCCGACGACGACGCCCGCGGCGAGGAGGGCGCGAACCTTCTGCGAGGTGCGCGCTCCCCGACGCCGACCGGATCGCATCAGCTCGCGTCGTCCGACGTGGCCTCGAACTCCCACGTCACGGTAGCGGTCGCGGCCTCCGCGAGATCCGCGGCGGCCGTCACCTGGATGCACAGCTCGACGGGAGCTCCGGCCGCGGTGTCCGCGCCGGGGGCGAGGGCGACCGACGCCGTCGACGCGTTCGCCCCGTCGAGTGCGTCGGCCTGACCGATCACGGTTCCGCCCGCGATACCCGCCGCATCGCACGCCGCACCGGAATCGAGCGCCGCGACCACGTAGGAGTAGTCGTCCGTCGCCCCGGTCGCCGTCGCCGCGGCGGGCTGCGCGAGGGTTCCGGAGACCGTTGTCGCCGCGTCAAGGCGCACGAAGAACGAGTCGTAGACGACCTGTTCCGGGACCATGTTGGAGGTCGAGAGGGTGAACGCCTCGGCAGCAGCCGGAGCGGTGTCGTGTTCGGAGTACGTGGCTCCGTCGAGAGACCCCTCGAGGTTGAACGATCCCGATGCGAGGTCGGCCGTCAGGAACTCGGAGTCGTTCCAGGCCGCGAGCGTGTATGCGCCGCCCACGCCCACAACGGCGCCGGCGGCGAGAATGGCGAGCACCTTGCGGCGACGCGTAGCTGTCTGAGTCATGTGTGGAGCACCTTTGCACGTCGCGGGCGGCGCACGGTCGGCGCTCGGAACCCGTGATGTGACTCAAGTATGTGAAAATATCGCCTACTCCACAACCGGTCTTGACCGAGACGTTCTCCCCATGTAGCTCGCGGAGCGCCCGAGCCGGTTCCGAGGCGCCAGCCCGGGCGTTCCGCGGGCTATGCGCTGCGGCGCTTCGCCAGCAGGCGGCTCACCACCGAGAAACCGAGCACGACGACCAGCACGCCGTAGAGTGTCAGGGCGATCGGGCTCTGCACCAGCACCGTGAAGTCGCCGTTGGCGCTCATCGCGGCGTCGCGCAGGCTGGTCTCGGCGAGCGGGCCGAGCACCATGCCAATGATGAGCGGCGCGAGCGGGAAGTCGAGCGCGCGCATCAGGAAGCCGACGATGCCGATGCCGAGCAGCATGGCCAGGTCGAATGTCGAGCCCGACGAGGCATAGATGCCCATGGCGCAGAACACCGTGATCCCCGCGTACAGGTACGGCCGCGGGATCAGCAGCAGCTTCGCCCACAGCATCGCGAACGGCAGGTTCAGGATCAGCAGGACCACCATGGCGATGAAGAAGCTCGCGAGCAGCGACCAGACGAGGTCGGGCGCGCGGTCGAACAGCAGCGGGCCGGGCTGCAGGCCGTACTGCTGGAACGCGGCGAGCATGATCGCGGCGGTCGCCGAGATCGGCAGGCCGAGCGAGAGCAGCGCGCCCATCGCCATTCCGGTGGTCGAGTTTCCGGCCGCCTCCGGTGCCGCGAGGCCGCGGATCGCGCCCTTGCCGAACTGCGGATCCTTGCGGCGCGCGTCGAGCCGCTTCTCGAGCCCGTAGGCGAGGAAGGTGGGGATCTCGGATCCGCCGGCCGGCACGATGCCGAACGGCAGCCCGATCGCGGTGCCGCGCAGCCACGCGGGTGCCGCCTCGCGTAGCTCGCTCTTCGACAGCCACGGTCTCCCCTTGGGGCGCACGATCGCCTTGCCGACGATGTGACGCTCCATGCAGGCGACGTAGATGACCTCGCCGAGTGCGAGGATCGCGACCGTCACGGTGACGAGGGAGATGCCGTCGAACAGGAACGGGGATCCCATCGTGAAGCGCTGGGCACCCGAGACGCCGTCGATGCCGATCACGGCGATGCCGAGGCCGAGGAACAGGGACGCGAGGCCCTTGACCGTGTCGTCGGTGACGACGGTCGAGGTCGCCGCGAAGGCGAACACCGCGAGGGCGAAGAACTCGGCGGGGCCGAACTTCGTCGAGAAGTCCGCGAGCACGGGTGCCAGGAAGACCACGCAGATCGACGCGATGAAGCCGCCGATGAAGGCACCGATCGCGGCCGTCGCGAGGGCCTTCGCTGCGCGACCGTCGAGCGCCATCTTGTGGCCCTCGAACGTCGACGCGATCGCCGAGGCCTGGCCCGGCGTGTTCATGAGGATGCCCATGGTCGAGTCGCCGAAGAGGCCGCCGAAGTACACGCCCGAGAACATGATGAAGGCGGCGGTCGGGTCGAGGGCGAAGGTCACGGGCAGCAGCAGGGCGACGGCCATCGACGATCCGAGACCGGGCAGCACGCCCACCGCCGTGCCGAGCACGCAGCCGATGAGAACCCAGAGCAGGTTCTGCAACGAGAGGGCTCCGATGAAGCCCTCACCGAGAAGCTGAAGTGTCTCCATGATTCAGAACTCCCATCCGAGGATGCCCGACGGCAGCGACATGCCCAGCGCCATGTCGAACGCGATGTAAATGAGCGAGCTGGCGGTGAGGCCGATGATCAGGCTGCGCAGGTGTCGCCTCTCGCCGAAGCCGCGTGCCATGGCCCAGAACAGCAGGCCGGCGCCGATGATCCAGCCGAGCCACGACAGCAGAGCGATAAAGCCGCCGAAGCCGAGCACGATCCAGGCGAGCGACGCCCAGTCGACGGATACGGCCGACTCGTCGTCGCCGGCCTCCCGGTGCGGCGCGCGAAGCGCGTGGACAACCAGCAGCACGGCGAACAGGCCCATCCCCGCCGCGATGAGACCCGGGAAGAAGCCTGGCCCGGGGAAGCTCGTGCCGTCGGGCACGTCCATCGTGACGATGCCCACCACGAGATACGCCGCGAACGCGAGCAGCACGAGCGGCATGATCAGGTTCTTCGCGAGCGCGCGCCCGCCGAAGCGAAGGCGCTTTCCGTACGTCGCGGACAGCGCCGTCGGGTTGCTCTGACCGCTCATCGGCCCATCTCCTCGTACAGCATCTCGATGCGCTCGGTCTCGGTCTCGAGGAACGCCTCGAGTTCCTCGCCCGTGCGCACGTTGACGGTCCAGTGGAAGCGCTCGACGGCGTCCTTCCACTCGTCGGTCGCGAGCGACTCGGCGATCAGTTCCTCCAGCGATTCGGCCTGCTCGTCGCTGATCCCGGGAGGCGCCGAGAGGCTGCGCCAGTTGGACAGCGTGATGTCGTAGCCCTGCTCGCGTGCCGTCGGGATGTCGATGCCCTCAACGGGCTCCTCCGCCACGAGAGCGAGCGCCCGCAGGCGACCCGACTCGATCTGGTCGATGTTGTCGGGATAGCCGCCCGTCGCCGCCGCGGCCGTTCCGTTCAGCAGGGCCTGGATCGCCTCGCCTCCGCCGTCCGACGAGATGTACGTCGTGTCAACGGGGTCGATCCCGGCGGCGAGCGCGAGGTCGGTGACGACGAGCTGGTCGAAGGATCCACCGCCCGTCCATGGCAGCGCGGCCGGGTCCTCGCGCCACGCGTTCACGAGGTCGTCGAGGGTCTCGTAGTGCGAGTCGGCCGGCACGACGATGACGTCGTACTCCTCGAACAGCACCGCGAGGTTCGTGACGTCGTCGTAGGTCGTCTTGCTCGAGTACTGCACGGTCGCGGCTAGCAGTCCCGTACCGCCGACGAGCAGATTGTTCGCCCGCCCCTCGAGGTTCACGACGTTGCCGAGCGCGATCGTGCCGCCGGCACCCGGCATGTTCACGACCTGCACGTTGTTGACGAGCGAGTTCGCCTTCTGCGCCTGCTGCAGCTCGCGCGCCACGGTATCCCAGCCGCCGCCGGCGGCCGCGGGCGCGACGATCGTCAGCGATGCGTGCACGTCCTGCCCCGCCGCGGCGGACCTGATCGATCCGTACGACGCGATGCCGATCGACGCGACGGCGACGACGCCGCCGATCACCCGACCGGCGACCCGGCGCGCCGGTTTCGCGTTCTCTGACATGGTTTCACTCCTTTGTGCTGACAGCACTGTCGCCTGCCACCCTGCCCCGGGCTCGCGCTTCGCGGCAAGACGCGAAAGAATTGTGCTCTTTGATGCTCACGAAGGGACGCCATGGCACAGGGACGATTCATGCGCTTCGCGCTCCTCGCGCTGCCGACGCTGCTCGTGCTCACGTGCGTGGGCGGGACGACCGCCGTGGCGGTGGCCGTGCAGCGCGAGGGAATCCGCGCCGCGACGACCCAGCGCGTGACGGAGGTCTCGACCGAGCTCGCCGACCTCGAGCAGGTACGTGGAGTACTCGAGGACCTCGAATCCCGAGAGCAGGCGACCGCGGAGCTGCAGCCGCTCGCGAGCCTCGTCGAGCGCGCCGCGGGCGTCGACTACGTCGTCGTCATCGCGCCCGACGAGAGCCGTATCACCCATCCGACCCCAGCCGAGCGCGGCCGGCCCGTATCGACGGATGCGACGCGCGTGCTCGCGGGCGAGACCGTCATCAACGTCATGGACGGCACCATCGGCCGTACCCTGCGGGCGAAAGTGCCCGTCGTCGGTTCCGACGGATCCGTGATCGGCGCCGTCTCGACCGGCATCTTCGAGCGGCGGATGACGCGCGACGTCGAGCAGGCGCTGTGGCGGCTGCTGCCATGGGACATCGCCGCGCTCATCGTGGGCATGGCGGCGAGCACGGCGCTCACGACCGCGATGCACCGGCGCATCCGCCTGCACGACGAGGCCGCACGCGAGCTCGAGCACGCCGAGGCGACGTCCGCCGCCCTGCGCGAGCAGTCGCACGAGTTCGACACGCGCCTGCACGTGATCCGCGGGCTGGTCGCGCACGGCGACCGCGCCGAGGCTCTCGCCTACATCGACTCGTCCGCCCGCGTCACGACCGTCGCCGACCCGGCGCTCGGATCCGTCCCACCCCTGCTGCGGGCCGCCCTCGAGGCGCTGAGCGCCGAGCTCGCCGTCCACGGCACCCGGCTCGATGTCGACATCGACATCGAGCACGACGCCGACGATCATCTCGTGCTCGTGCTCGCGAACCTGTGCCGCAACGCGGGCGAGGCCGGCGCGCACTCCGTCTCGTGCGAGCTGCGCGAGCGGGACGGCCGCGTTCACGGCGTCGTCTCCGACGACGGGCCGGGCATCTCGCCCGCGCTTGCCGCGCAGATCTTCGCACGCGGATTCTCGACCAAGCCGGATCCCTCCGGCGCCGGCCGCGGCATCGGTCTCGATCTCGTGCGCCGCACGGTCGCCGCCCGCGGCGGATCCATCGAGCTCTCGTCGCCGGACGGCGCGCGCTTCGCCTTCGACATGGAGGTCACCCGGTGACGGACTCCCCGATCCGCGTCCTCGTCGTCGACGACGACGCTCACGCCCGCGAACTGCATGCGCGCTTCGTCGCCGAGCAGCCCGGCTTCGTGATGGCCGCGCGGGCCGGATCCGGTACCGCCGCGATCGAGCTCGGCCAGCGGGGCGACATCGACCTGATCCTGCTCGACCTGCGCCTGCCCGATGTGAGCGGCATCGAGGTCATGCACCGCATCCGCACCCTCGCGGCGCACTCGCCCGACATCATCGTCATCAGCTCGTCGCGCGATCAGATCACCGTGCGGCAGGCTCTGGCGGGCCGCGTCGCCGGCTATCTCGTCAAGCCGTTCAGCCAGGAGGTCTTCGCCGAGCGGCTCGCCGCCTACCGCGCCGGCCGCACCGCGCCGGATCCGCGCGAGCGCGGGCTCGACCTCGCACAGGGCGAGATCGACAGTCTGTTGCAGACGGGCCGAATCCCCGTCGCGACGGCGCACACGGCACCCGTCGAACAGCTGCCGAAGGGCATCTCCCCCGTCACGCTCGCGCGGGTTCGCGAGGCTCTGGATCCCGTGGTGGCGACCTCCGCCGCCGACATCGCCGCGCGCTGCGCGTTGTCGCGGGCGAGCGCCCGCCGCTACCTCGAGCACCTCGTCACCCGCGGCGAGATCGCCCTCTCGCACCGTTACGGCGGTCGCGGGCGCCCCGAGGTGCTGTACCGGCTGGCGCCGTCGCCCTAGAACGCAGAAGTCCCCCTGCACGCGAACGTGCAGGGGGACTTCGGAACGCGACTTAGGCTGCGAGGCCGTTCACGTCGAGCGGGATGCCCGGACCGAAGGTCGTCGAGACGGCGCCCTTCTGGATGTAGCGACCCTTCGCCGACGACGGCTTCAGGCGGACGACCTCGTCGAGAGCGGCCTGGATGTTCTCGTTCAGCTTCTCAGCGTCGAACGAGGCCTTGCCCACGATGAAGTGGAGGTTCGCGTGCTTGTCGACACGGAACTCGATCTTGCCGCCCTTGATCTCCTCGACCGCCTTCGCGGGGTTGGGGGTCACGGTGCCGGTCTTGGGGTTCGGCATGAGGCCACGGGGACCGAGGACCTTACCGAGGCGACCGACCTGGCCCATGAGCTCCGGAACGGCGACGGCCGCGTCGAAGTCGGTCCAGCCGTCGGCGACCTTCTGGATGAGCTCGGCGCCGCCGACCTCGTCCGCGCCCGCGGCGATGGCGGCCTCGGCGGCCTCACCGTTCGCGAACACGATGACCTTGGCGGTCTTACCGGTGCCGTGCGGGAGCATGACGGTGCCGCGCACCATCTGGTCGGCCTTGCGCGGGTCGACAGCGAGCTTCAGCGCGACCTCGACGGTCGAGTCGAACTTCTTCGAACCGGTCTCCTTGGCGAGGGCAACGGCCTCGGCGGGAGTGTAGAACTTGCCCTCAGCAACCTTCGCGGCGGCTGCGGCGTAAACCTTGGACTTAGCCATTTTCGTTTTCCCCTTAGCCCTCGACCGTGATGCCCATGGAGCGGGCGGTGCCGGCGATGATCTTCGCAGCAGCGTCGATGTCGTTCGCGTTCAGGTCGGGAGCCTTCGTCTTGGCGATCTCCTCAACCTGAGCCTTCGTCAGCTTGCCGACCTTGACGGTGTGGGGCGTGCCCGAACCGCTCTTGACGCCCGCTGCCTTCTTGATGAGCTCGGCGGCCGGCGGGGTCTTCAGGACGAAGGTGAAGCTGCGGTCCTCGTAGACGGTGATCTCGACGGGGATGACGTTGCCGCGCTGCGACTCGGTCGCCGCGTTGTACGCCTTGCAGAACTCCATGATGTTGACGCCGTGCTGACCGAGCGCGGGGCCGATGGGCGGGGCGGGGTTGGCCGCACCAGCCTGGATCTGAAGCTTGATCAGACCCGAGACCTTCTTCTTAGGTGCCATTGGGTTTCCTTTCGTCGAACACGCACCGTATGCGCGTGCTCTCCCACGCCCTGGCGGGGCGTGGTGTCTGCGAGCGCGCCGAGACGACGCGCAAACCATGCAAGTCTACCGGATCCGCGGGGTTCGGTTTCTCAGGATCCGCCGAGGGTGTGTCTCCCGATTTGAGCCGTCGCGAGCATGGCCGCGGTGGGCCCACGCGGCCGGCGGCTCCGCGTGGTGCGTTAGCGGCACGTGGAGGGGCCGTGGGGAGCGTGCCTCGCAAGGCGGAGGAGGGAGGCGCACCGGCGGTGCGGCGACCGACGACAACGAAGACGAGGCGCGTGCACGCGGCCAGCTCAGTAGGCGACTAATCGGGAGACACACCCGCGCAACGACGATGCCCCGCCGAGGCGGGGCATCGTACGAAAGATCTTTAGTTCATCTTGGTGACCTGGTCGAACGCGAGCTCGACCGGGGTCTCGCGCTCGAAGAGCGACACCAGGACGGTGAGCTTGCCGCTCGCCGCGTTGATCTCGCTGATCGAACCGGGCAGGCCCGCGAACGAACCGTCCTTGATGGTGATCGTCTCGCCGATCTCGTAGTCGACCTCGGCCGCGATCGTGCGCTGCGCGTTGACCTCGCGGGCCTTCGCGTCGCCCGCGGCGGCCTTCTCGGCCTCGCGGATTTCGGCGAGGGGCTTCAGCATGTTGAAGGCCTCTTCGAAACGCAGCGGGGCGGGGTTGTGGGCGTTGCCCACGAAGCCCGTGACGCCCGGCGTGTGGCGAACGACCGACCAGGAGTCCTCGTTCAGCTCCATGCGCACGAGCACGTAGCCCGGCACGCGCACGCGGGTGACCATCTTGCGCTGGCCGTTCTTGATCTCGACGACATCTTCCATCGGCACCTCGACCTGGTAGATGTCCTCCTCGACCTCGAGCGTCGACTTGCGCTGCTCGATGTTGGCCTTGACCTTGCGCTCGAAACCGGCGTAGGTGTGGATGACGTACCACTTGCCCTCGAGCGTGCGCAGCTCGGCGCGGAACTCGGCGTAGGGGTCCTCGTCTGCTTCTTCAGCCTCTTCCGAGGCCTCCACGAGCTCGCCGTTCTCTTCGGCGTCTTCGGTGAGAACCTCGGCCGCGGCCTCAGCCTCAGCGGTCTCGTCGATCTCGAGTGCGTCGTTCACGATGGCGTCTGCCTCCGGGTCTTCGATGTCGATGTCTTCGTCGTCGGCAAGGCCGGCACCGTCGTCGACATGCATTGCCCGATGTTCGGCGGCTTCGCTCGCTCGCTCGTCGTCCTGGAGGACACTGCCCGTCTGGGCCTCGTCATCCTCGCTGGACTGCTCCGCGGCAGGAGCCCAATCAGCGTCGTCGAGATGCTTCTCAGACACGACTACACCCTCTTTCGGTTTACTTCGGGATGCCGAAAACGACGTCCACAATCCAGGAGAAGAGCGTGTCGAATCCGAACACCAGCGCGATCATCACGATGACGAAGCCGAGCACGATGCTCGTGAACTTCACGAGCTCCTTACGCGTCGGCGTGACGACCTTACGGAGCTCCGCGATGACCTCGCGGAAGAAGATCACGATGCGTCGGAAGAAGTTGGCCTTCTCTCCGGAACCCGCGCCTCCTGCGGCGGCGACTGCGCCGCCCGCTGCGTCCTGAGCCATTCGTCACCTTTCGTGGATCAGCCATGTGCTGAGACGAGCAGGGCGGACAGGAATCGAACCTGCAACCTGCGGTTTTGGAGACCGCTGCTCTGCCAATTGAGCTACCGCCCTAGAGTCATCAGACTCTAGAGTTCCCACCGCACCCCGAAGGATGCAGCGAAGAACTGCTCTAGCGATCATACGGCATGCGCCGAGTGGGCGCGAACCGAGCCGGGTTCTCGCGCGTGGCGGATCCGCTTCCGCCGCGCGATCCGGGTGCGCGGCGAAGTACGCTATGCGTGTGACTGAACGCGCTCCTCTCTCCCAGAAGATCACCGCCATCGCCGAATCGGCGACCCTCAAGGTCGACGCGAAGGCCAAGGCCCTCAAGGCCGAGGGGCGCCCCGTCATCTCGTATGCCGCGGGCGAGCCCGATTTCGCGACCCCCGCGAACGTCGTCGAGGCCGCGCAGGCCGCGCTCGCGGATCCGGCCAACTACCGTTACTCCCCCGCCGCGGGCCTCCCCGCCCTCAAGCAGGCCATCGTCGACAAGACGCTCCGCGACTCGGGGCTGGCGGTCGACCCCAGTCAGGTCGTCGTCACCAACGGCGGCAAGCAGGCCGTGTACCAGGCGTTCCAGGTTCTGCTGAACCCGGGCGATGAGGTCCTGCTGCCGGCCCCGTACTGGACGACCTACCCCGAGGCGATCCAGCTCGCCGATGGCACCCCCGTCGAGGTGTTCGCGGGCGCCGAACAGGAGTATAAGGTCACCGTCGCGCAGCTCGAGGCAGCCCGTACCGACAAGACCAAGGCGATCGTCTTCGTGTCGCCGTCCAACCCGACGGGGTCCGTCTACACGCCCGAGGAGACCGAGGCGATCGCGCGCTGGGCCCTCGAGCACGGCATCTGGGTCATCACCGACGAGATCTACCAGAACCTCACCTACGACGGCGTGCGCGCCGTGTCGATCGTCGAGGCCGTTCCCGAGGTCGCGCAGCAGACCCTCCTGCTCAACGGCGTCGCGAAGACCTACGCCATGACCGGATGGCGCGTGGGCTGGATGGTCGGGCCCGCCGACGCCATCAAGGCCGCCGCGAACCTGCAGTCGCACCTGACGAGCAACGTCAACAACGTCGCCCAGCGCGGCGCGATCGAGGCGCTCGCGGGTCAGCAGGAGTCGGCCGAGGAGTTCCGCCAGGCCTTCGACCGCGGCCGCAAGCTCATGGTCGAGGAGCTGTCGAAGATCGACGGTGTGACCGTGCCGACGCCGCAGGGCGCGTTCTACGTGTACCCCGACGTGCAGGGCCTGCTCGGCCGTGAGTGGGGCGGCCGCCGGATCGAGACGAGCCTCGAGCTCGCCGACTACATCCTCGACGCCGCAGAGGTCGCGGTCGTTCCGGGTGAGGCCTTCGGCCCGAGCGGCTACCTCCGCCTGAGCTACGCCCTCGGCGAGGACCAGCTGCTCGAGGGCGTCCAGCGCCTACAGAAGCTGTTCGCGTAACAAGCCCACGAATCTCCCACAATTCTCCCCGCGTGAGCGTCGGAGTTGTGGGAGATTCGTGGATTTACAGCTCGACGTCGACGAACACGGGCTCCGGGTTCAGCGTGATGCCGTACTCCGCCGCAACCCGGGTGCGCACGTAGCGCGCGAGCTCCGCGATCTCCGCCGAGCTCGCCCCGCCGCGGTTCGTGATCGCGAGGGTGTGCTTCGTCGACAGGCCTGCGCGGGATCCTGGGAGCGAGAAGCCCTTCGGGAGACCCGAGTGCTCGATCAGCCACGCCGCGCTCACCTTCACGCGCGAGGCGGGCGCCTGCACGCGCGGCACCTGGCCGTCCCACGTCGCGAGGTCGAAGACCTGTACGGCGTCGGCGACCTCGTCGACGGGCCAGCGCGGGCACTCGGCCGGCAGACGTCGCGCATCGGCCTCCGCGATGATCGGGTTGTTGAAGAAGCTGCCGGCGCTCCGGGTGTCGGCGTCCGACGGATCCAGCACCATGCCCTTCGACGCGCGGATCGCGAGCACGCGCTCGCGGATCTGCGCCAGCGTGAGCTCGTCGGTCTCCGAGAGCGACAGCGCCGAGCGGATCCGCTCGTCCGCGACCGGCGCCGGATCCGTGCCGACGACGCGCAGGTCGAGCGTGATCCCGGCGATGACGGCGTCGCGGATCGGTTCCTCGCCGTAGTGGCGCTTGAGGTCGGAGGTGCGCGGACCGAGCCCGAGCTCGGCGGCCGGAACCGTCTCGATGACGGACGAACCCACGTCGATCAGATCGACCGATACGAGCGTCTGCACGATCTCCTGCCCGTACGCGCCGACGTTCTGGATCGGCGCGGCGCCCGCGGTCCCGGGGATGCCGCTCATCGCCTCGACGCCCTGCAGACCGGACGAGACCGTCCACGCGACGAACTCGTCCCAGTTCTGCCCCGCCTCGATCGCCACCCGCTGATACCCCGCGGGGGCGCCACCGATGGGCGCGAAGCCGGTCGTGAGGATCCGCACGACGGTGCCGTCGAAGGGCTCGTCGGAGGCGAGGAGATTGGATCCGCCGCCGAGGACGAACCAGTCGCCCTCCCAGGCGTCGGCCAGCGCGGCGACGAGCTGCTCGCGCGTGTACGCGTCCACGATCAGCGACGGCTCGCCGCCGACCCCCATCGTGGTGAGCTCGGCGAGCCTCACGCCGCCGTCACCAGTGCCTGGGCCTTGCCGAAGACCTTGTCCTCGCCGAAGGTGACCGTGAGGTCGACGCGGGCCGTGCCGTCATCCTTCACGAGGCCGACGGTCGCGACATACGTCACGTCGGCGGTACCCTCGGCGGGAACGACGACGGGCTTCGTGAAGCGCACAACGTACGAGGTCAGGCGCGCGGCGTCGCCGAGCGCGTCCGTGAGGATCGAGGATCCGATCCCCATCGTGAGCATGCCGTGCGCGAGCACGCCCGGGAGCCCCACGCGCTGCGCCACATCGTCGCGATAGTGGATCGGGTTGAAATCGCCCGAGGCGCCCGCGTAGCGCACGAGGTGCTCGCGGGTGAGCTGAACGGTCTTCTCCGCCAGAACCTGGCCCTTTTCGAACGTCATCACGCGTCCTCCGATCCGATGAGAAGCGTCGAGGTGGCGGTGACGACGTGCTCGCCCGCCGCGTCGGTGATCACGGTCTCGCTCGTCACCATCGCGCCGGTGCCCATCGCGCGCACGCGCGCCACGTTCAGGCGGCCCGTGAGTTCGTCGCCCGCCACGATCGGCCGGGTGTAGGTGAACTGCTGGTCGGTGTGCAGCGCACGTTCGAGCACGATGCCGGTCGTGGCATCGTTCAGCAGCATCTGCAGCGTCTGATCTGCGATGACCATCGCGAAGGTCGGCGGCGCGACGACATCGGAGTAGCCCTGTGCGCGGGCGGCCTCGACGTCGGTGTGCTGCGGCGCGGTCGCGAAGACTGCGCGGGCGAACTCGCGCACCTTCTCTCGACCGACCAGGTACGTGGGCGTCGGCGGGAAAGTCCGCTCTACGAGATCGGGGTTCACAGTCACCCCACGAGTCTACTTCCGGCCGCTCCGCAGGGCCTTGATCGTCATCTGGATGCCGATCACGAGCAGGAAGATCGCGAAGAGGATGTTGGCGACGAACGGGCTGATGTGCGCGGCCAGCAACACACCGAGCGGCGTCGTGATGAGGGTCGCGAGCCCGACGGTTCCGGCAGCGACGAGGTCGATGTTCTTGTTGCGGGCGTTGCGGATCGCGCCCGAGATCGTCGTGGGGATCATCATGAGCAGCGACGTGCCCTTCGCGACGAGGTCGCTGGATCCGAAGAGGAACATCATCGCGGGAACGACGATCACTCCCCCGCCGACGCCGATGAGGCCCGACAGGATGCCCGTCACGACGCCCAGCGCGACGAGCGCGATCCCGGTGCCGACGTGCATGTCGACGGTCGCGCCGCGCTCGGGCACGACGAGGAACATCATCACCACCATGCAGGCGAGGAAGACGATGAAGATCCAGCGCACGACGTTCTCGCGGATCACGTGCAACAGGTGGGCGCCCAGCTGCGCGCCGACGATGCCGCCGGCGGCGAGCAGGATGCCCGCGATCCAGTCGACCTCGCCGTGCAGCGCATAGCTGATGACGCCGACCGCCGCGGTGATGATGATCGACGCACCCGAGGTGCCTGAGGCGAGCTTCTGCGAGAACAGGGCGATGCCGACCAGCAGCGGCACGATCACGGTGCCGCCGCCGACGCCGAACAGGCCCGACATGAAGCCCGAGGCGAGGCCGATCGCGACGAAGGTGAGCAGTGCCTTGGGGCCGCGGGATCGGATCGCATTCATCGGATCCAGCCTATGCCCGGCCATGCACGCCCATAAAATCCCCGGCCTGCCCTCCCGTCCGCCGCGTACATAACGACGCAAATTTCGGCGCGTGTCGAGTCGGAAACCGATTCATACGGCAACTCAGCCAATAATCTGCGTCGTTATGTACGGGGGCCGGCCGACCCCGGATCCCGGGGCCGGGCGGGGTCAGCTGGCCGCGAGGGTGACGTCGCCCGCCGCGAGCTCGATATCGATCGTGCGCGGGGCGCGGCTCGACTCGTCGAGGTTGCTCGTCACGTCGCCGAACGCGGAATCTCGCGTCACGGCATACGGGACGTCGGGCAGTTGCAGCTCGACGGATCCGGCCGACACGTCGATGTCGATCGCGTCGGGGGCCTCGCCACCCGTGAGGTCGCCCCACAGGTCCCCCGCGGACACCTCGAACGATGCGGTACGGAGGCCCGAGAGCTCGATGACGCTGCTGCCGGCCGACATGTCGGCGTCGAGCGAGGTCGCGGATCCCTCGATCTCGAACGCGCCCGCGCTGAGCTCGTAGGAGACCTCGCCAAAGTCGCCCGATGCATCGAACGATCCCGCCGACACGTCGGCATCGAGGTCGACGCCCTCGAGCGAGCGCGGCAGGGTCAGGGTGGCGTTGCGCTCGTAGTTCCAGTCGAATCCGAACCTGAACCACTGGCGCGGCGAGTCGATGACGAGCGTGTCGCCGTCGCGGCGCATGCTCCATTCGCCGCCGTCGGAGACGCCCTCGAGCGTCGCTTCGTCGACATCGGCGAACGCGACACGGAACTCGCCCGACGACGAGCTGATCTCGACCTCGCGCACACCCGTCGTGCCGGCCGTCAGGGTTTGGAGCTCGCCATCGCCGCGGAACGCCGTCGACGCGACTGCGCTCCCGGCGGCAAGGCCCATCCCGCCCAGGACCACCACGCCGCCGACCACGCCGAGCGTGATCGCGAGGGCGCGGGATCCGGTACGGGCTTCGGGGCTCTGTCGCGGCGGCGTCGCGGCGGGGCCGGCGGGCGGATAGACCGGCGGGATGCCGGATCCGCCGCCCTGCGCGTGCGGTGCCGATCCGGCGGGGTGCGGGTACTGCGGGTGGGCCGCCGTTGCCGTCCCCTGCGGGGCCGCGGGAGGATGCGGAGAGGATCCGGCGGGCGGCTGCGACGCGGGTGCGCCTCCGGACGTCGCCGCGGTCTGCTGCGCGTGGGGCGCGGCTCCGGCGGGCGGCTGCGGAGCGGATCCGGCGGGATGCGGGAGCGGCGTCGTCGCGGCGTCGGGGGTGTCGTTGCTCATCGGACTGATCCGTTCTGTGAGGGCCCGACCGGGCCCGGCTGCGTGGTGGCGTCGATGTGGGCGAGGACGGCGAGGACGCGGCGGTTGCCGGTGTCGTCCTGCTCGAGGCCGAGCTTGCCGAAGATCGACGTGATGTGTTTTTCGACGGCGCCATCGCTGATGAACAGCAGGCGGGCAATGGCGCCGTTGGACTTGCCCTCCGCGATGAGCGCGAGCACCGAGCGCTCGCGGTCGGTGAGGCGCGAGATCTGCTCGTCGCGCGAGCGGCGCGTGAGGAGCTGAGCGACGACCTCCGGGTCGAGCACGGTGGCGCCCGAGTGGATCCGGTCGAGCGACTCGAGGAACTCGGCGACATCGGTCACGCGGTCCTTCAGCAGGTAGCCGATCGCGCCGCCCGGCTGGGCGATGAGGTCGGCGGCGTAGCGCTCCTCGACGTACTGCGAGAAGACGAGCACCGCGAGGCGCGGATCCTGCTTGCGCAGGGACAGCGCGGCCCGGATCCCCTCGTCCGTGAAGGTCGGCGGCAGGCGCACGTCGACGATCGCAAGATCCGGATCCTGTTCCGCGGCCGCATCGAGCGCGTGGGACGCGTCGGGCAGCGCGGTGGTGATCTCGTGTCCGGCGTCCTCGAGCAGGCGGACGAGGCCCTCGCGCAGCAGCACGGAGTCCTCGACGATCAGGATGCGCATGGCACGCTCACCTCCAGCGAGGTCGGGCCGCCCGCGGGACTGTCGAGGCGGTAGCTGCCGCCGAGGGCGGCGATGCGGTTCTGGATGCCGTCGAGGCCACCGCCCGGGAGCACCCGGGCTCCCCCGACGCCGTTGTCCTCGACGCGGGCCCAGAGGGTGCCGCTCTCGGGGCGGACCCGCACCGTCACGCGGGCCTCCGTGGCGCGCGAATGCTTCGCGGCGTTCGTGAGCGACTCGGCGATCGCGAAGTAGACGGCGGCCTCGGCGTCGCGGCCGACGCGCTCCGGCATGCGCACGTCGAGCGAGACGGGGATGTGCGAACGGCTGGCGACGGCCGAGAGGGCCGCGTCGAGCCCGCGGTCGTCGAGGACGGAGGCGTGGATCCCCCGAGCCAATTGACGCAGTTCGGTGATCGCGGCCTTCGTCGAGGTGTGGGCCTCGGCGAGCAGCTGCTTCGCCTTCTCGGGATCGTTGTCGATCTTCGTCTGGGCGAGGCCCAGGGTCATGCCGACCGAGACCAGGCGGGGCTGGACGCCGTCGTGCAGGTCTCGCTCGATGCGGGTGCGCTCGACGTCGCTCGCGCGGATGGCGTCCTGGCGCTGTGCCGACGCGTCGCGCGCCACCGCGGCGAGCTGCGCCTCGCGGATCGGGGCGATGAGCACGCGAGACAGGGCGCCGTGCAGCAGGGCGAGACCGAAGACGAGGGCCAGCGACAGCACCGCCGCGAGCGGACCGAAGACGGGCGCGAGCGTCGTCGAGACGGAGAAGCCGAGGATCCTCGCGGATCCGCCGTCGGCGTACAGCGGCGAGAATGCCGCCGCGATGCCGGTCGCGAAGGTCACGGCGGCTGCGAAGACCACCCAGCCGAGCACCGTCGCGATCGCGAAGTGGGCGACCGCGCGCCACATGCCGGCGTCGATGAACTGCAGCCACATGGTGTGCAGGAAACCCGCGAAGCCGCGCTTCGGCGAGCGCCGCGGCCTCAGCATCGGCATGCCGAAACCGTAGAGGCCTTCGACGCGGGCCGTCTCGGCGAAGCCGGTCGCGAAGAGCAGGTAGATGAAGGCGACGAGCAGCAGCGCGCCGACGCCCAGCACGGGCAGCAGGCCGACGCCGACGCTCAGCAGCGTGATCAGGACGGTGAAGACGGCGATGCCGACGAAGCCGAGGACGGCCATGTGCGCTGTGGCGCCCAGAAGCCGAAGCGGCGTGTTCACCCGGGGTGCGGGGGCGGATATCGAACTCATGCCCCTAACGCTACGGAAGCGCGCGGATTCGCACAGCGGGGCGGACCTCCGGGTTCGGGTGGGGTTATCCCCCGGCTTTCGCCTGATACAGCTGCCGGTCTGCGCGCACGAGGGCGTCCTCAAGGGGCTCGCCCGGCGCGCGCTCCGCCAGACCCACCGACCATCCGCTCAGCGCCTGGGCGCGCAGCTGCGCGAGCAGGCGCCGTGCCTCGGACAGTGACGCGCGTCGGAAGACGATGACGAACTCGTCGCCCCCGATTCGTGACACGACGGCCGACCGCCCGAGCGCGGCGCGCCAGCCGCGGGCGGTGTCGATCAGCAGGCGGTCGCCGCGCGCGTGCCCGAAGGTGTCGTTGATGCCTTTGAAGTCGTCGAAGTCGATCGCCGCGACGGTGACGGTGCGATGCTGCCGATCCGCGCGCTTGACGAGGGCGACGGTCGCCTCGGCCAGGCCGCGACGGTTGAGCGTGCCCGTCAGCTCGTCGACATCGGCCATGCGCCGCAGGTGGCGGCGGGCGAAAATGACGGTCTCGAGGATGATCCACGACGTTGCGACCGATGCCGCCAGGGTATGCGCGCCGACGACCTCGAGGCGTTCGGGCGACGACTGCAGCGTGACCACGCACGCGGCGAGCGCCGCGATGCTCAGACGCGCGACGAGCGGGCTCGCCGACCCCGAGACGATGCTCGCCGCGAGGGGCAGGCCGAAAAGACTCTGCACCACGACGCTCGCATCGCTGTCTTGCGTCAGGCGCACGATCGTGAGGACGATGTTGGCCGTCGTCCACACGATCGCGATCCAGCCCGGGAAGGGGCTGCCCGGGCGGCGCGCGAGCAGCGCGACCGTGATCGAGAGCAGGGCGGCGAGCAGCGAGAGCGTGCCGCTCAGGGGCGCGCCCGTCTCGGCGTAGGCGAGCCCGCCGCTCAGCAGGTACGCGGCCGCGGCGGCGAGCCAGATCTGGCGGAAGCGACGACTAGGGTGGGCCGTGCGCGCCCGGCGGACGTCTTGCTCGGCGAGTTCGACGGGTGAGCGCCGCGGCAGCCGTCCGGCCTTGTCGGCGTAGAGCTCCTTGTCGGCCGCGGCGACGACCTGTTCGAGGCTCGACCGGCGATCCCACTCGCGCAGGCCCGACGCGAAGGCATGGGGGCTGGCTTCGCGCAGTTTCGCCGCCACGGCACAGGCGGCCTCGTCGTTCGCGGCGCGGAACGCCATGACGAACTCGTCGCCGCCCCAGCGCCCGACCTGACCGTGACCGTCGAGCACGCGGCGCCACGCCGTCACATTCGATCGCAGCGCGTCGTCGCCGGCGGCGTGGCCGTCACGGTCGTTGATGCGTTTGAGGCCGTTCATGTCGGCGAGCAGCAGCCAGAGCTTCTGGCTTCCGCGGCGCAATCCCGGGGCGGCTCGCGAGATGCCGCGGCGGGTGAGTGCGCCCGTGAGCGGATCCACGTCTCGCACCTCGCGCAAGCGCGAGGCGAGCGCGAGCGACACCTCGGCCGTGATCACGAGCGAGGTTGCACCGAGGACCGCGAGCGCGCCGCTCGCCACGAGCTCGACCTGCCAGGTCTCGTTGAACGCGGCACCGAGCGACAGCATCGCGAGCATCGCCCCGTTGGCGATGCGCGCCGTGAGCGGCGTGAACATCCACCCCGTATAGAGGAACGCCATCGGAGCGGCGAGGAGTGCCGTCAGAAAGTCCCCCAGCTCGGGCAGTCCCGGCAAAGCGATCGCAAATCCCGCGATCGCGAACACGACGGTCAAGCCGCGGCGTGCACGGGCGTGTCGGCCCCTCTCGGGCAACACGCTCTGCACGACGCCGAGGATCGCGGCAAGCAGCGCGAGGATCGTTCCGACGCGCGCCGAAGCGTGGTCGTGCGACGCCAGGAACGCCGCGATGATGCCGGCGTAGACGAACCCGACGGACGTGACCGTGCCGCGGCCGGACCGCGCTCTGTGGTGCTCCCCCAATTGCTCGCCGTCTCGTCTAGGCGTCGCCGTCGGGGTAGATGCTGCGCGTCTCCGCCCGGCGCGAGCGACCGCGATGGCTCAGGCGCGGCGCCGGTAGGAGCTTCGTCGCGGCGAGCGCGACGTAGATGATCGTGTTGACCGCGACGAACGACGCGAGCACCGCGAACCAGCCCGACTGCAGCGTCTCGACGGGGAAGACGGCTCCGGCGATGACGGTCATGTCGTTGCCTCCGTCCCGAGGTGCGACCACGTCGCGCTGCGTCCGAACGCCATGTCGATGACGCCCTTGACGAAGACGACGTCGATGAAGAGGTCGTAGATCAGTTCAGGCAGCACGAGAGCCGCGAGGATGCGCGCCTTCCACCCGCCCTGCCATACCGTGATGACGCGCTCGGCGACGAACACGAGACCGATGGCGAGCCAGAAGGTGAACCACACCCATTCATCGATCGAGAGGGCGAAGACCACGAGGAGCGTGAGATAGGCCGTCAGCGCGATGACGGAGTAGCCGATGCCGATCTGCTGAGACCAATACCGCGCGGTCGTCGGCGTCACGCCATAGGCGGAGAGGTTCTCCAGCGCTCCGCGCTGCCAGCGCAGGCGTTGCTTCCACAGCATGCTCCAGCTGGGCATGAGCTCGGTCGTGACGGTGCACTCGCCCGGCGAGACGATGAGACCCCCGAGCGTCTTGATCGCGATCGTGATCTCGTTGTCTTCCGTCAGGGCGACGGTGTCGTAGACGTCGCCCGGCAGGCCGGGCAACGCGGATCCTCGGGCCTCCGCGACCGCGCGCAGCGCCGCCGGCCGGAACACGGACGCCGTCCCGCTCAGCACGAACACCTTGCCGCGGCGGCGCTCGATCTCACGCGCGTACCGCGTGTACTCGTTGCGCTGGAACTGGCGCAGCAGCCCCGGCCCCTGCTCCCCGTGGAACAGACCGCCCACGGCCATGAGCGCCCGGTCAGAGCTCATGCGGCGCCGGGCCGTCTCGAGAAAGCGCTCGCCCGAGAGCTCCGTGTCCGCGTCCATCACGAGAACAGTGTCGTTGTCGCCCTGCCCGGGCAGGATCCGCGACAACGCCTGGTTCAGCGCGCCCGCCTTCTTCGCGGTGTTGCCGACCGTCTCCCACACCTCGACGCCCGCCGCGCGGGCGATCTCGACCGTGCGATCGGTGCAGTTGTCCGCGACGACGACGATGCGGTCCGGCGGCGTTGTCTGACGACCGAGCGACTCAAGGGTCGCAGCGATGCAGTCCTCCTCGTTGTGAGCGGGGATGAGCGCCGTGATCGTCACCTCGCCCGCAAAGCGTCCTCGCGTGAGCGCCATGACTCGCCGCGGTGCAAGCGGGCGTCGCGTCTGTTCCGGATCCGCACGGCGCGCGCGGCCGGCCGCGCGCGACTCCTGCACCGCAACGCCGAGACCCGCCGCGAGCGCGATGGCGATAGCCGCGACAATGATCCACAGCGCCGGCGCGTGCGCGTCGTATCGCACGTCGAACCCGAACACCTCGGCGTCCGCCGGATCCCAGAACGGACGGGGGTTCGCGAGCGCGATGATCACCAGGATCACTGCGGCGAGCCCGAGCGTGGAGAGCACGACGGCGACACCCGCAAGCCTTCTCATGATTCCCCCTGATCGCCGTCAGCCTACGCGACGGCGCGCGGGTGGCACAAAGCCCCCGGATGCGTGCACGGACGGATGCGCCGCATTCGCCGGCGCCCGCCGATTATCTCTTGTTGCCGGTGATCTTTCGCAGTGCCCACGCGATGACCGCGAGCAGCAGGAGCGCGATACCGACCCAGAGAAGGAAACGGACCGCTTCGACCACGCCGCCGACGATGAGCAGCACGACGGCGATGATGGCAATGATCCAAAACAGAATGTTCATCCCCACACCATAGGTGGCTCGAGGCGCTGCGCACGAGTGATGGAGACCCCCTTGCGCGACCGTCCCTCGGTCGTCTATGGAGGGTGGTCGACGAGCGGAGATACTCGGTGCCGGTGAGACGAATGCGCGAGAAGCATTCGGCGGACTGAGGGCAACAAAAAGCCCCGGACGAATCCGGGGCGGAATCTGTAGCAAGAGCGGGGCTTGAACCCGCGACCTCACGATTATGAGTCTGCTACCGCGCCTCACCGCGAAGTTCCGCATGCAGATCATCCGCGAGGATGCTCGCCGCGAGGCTGACTTGTTCCGGGTCGCCGACAGCACGCTCGGCTCTCCCGGCCATGATCGACCCGGGCGCCGTCGGGCCGCTCGCGAACAGTTCGGCGAGCATCGTTAAGGCTTGCACAGTTACATCGCACGATAGATCATCGAGCAGCAGCGTGCGGAACGTTGCAGCCAGGTCGCCGGTGCTGACCGCGACGAGCAGGCGATAGATATCGTGCGCGTCTTTGTCATCGCGCCGTCGAGGAGTCGCCAACCGCTCGCTCACCTTGTGAAGCTTCGCGACAAGCAACCCAGCGGGGCCCGCGACGTTTATCTCGACCCGCCGTCCATCGCCACCGGCAAGAGCGGAGATCAGGAGGGGCGCGTGATCGATCAGTACAGCCTCTAGACCGACCGTACGACGCATAGAGCCGCGATCGTGAGGGCCAACCGTAACTCCCCGCCGACCTTTGCCGGCGACCCGATCGGGCACCATCAGATCGACTGGCACGCCGTCGCGTGACACCCACGTTCCCGGGTTCTCGTTCGTGGGGTCGCGGACGAACCCCGCCCCGTCCATCGCGTCTTCGATCCGAGGATCCGTTGCGAGCGCGCGCGGATCCAACACCAGATCCGCGTCCGTCGTATATTCGGCGAGTGCGACGTCCGCTGAGCCTGTGCGTAGATAGACGGCCTGCGCACCGACCAAGATGATCGACGAGCGATGCTCGCCCAGTGCCTCGAGCGCATCGAGGAGGACGGTTCGTGCGCGAACTGTCTCAACGTTCATGGGAGCCTCCATTCTCGTTCGTTCTCTCTCATCCAACGCAGAAGTTCCTCGCCCTCCTGTGGCTCGCGTCCAGGCCCGTTCAGCAAGTCGACAGCGACCTGCGCCGGCGCAGCGCGACGTACGCCATCTGCGAGCAGGCCCGCACCGCGGAAGACGGCGGAATCGGACACGCGCGGCTCAAGGAGGACCACATTCACCCCGGCGTCGACGGGTCGCAGACCCCACGCAGCCGATGCCCGCGCAATGTCCTCAACGTAGACAAACATCGACTTCGTCGGTGCCACTGAGGCCCATTCCTCGGACGCGGCGGCGCCTGTCACCGCATATGCGGCATCGGCGTCCAACAGGATCCTACGGAATGCCGCCAACCCCCGCGGTGCGATAAACCTACTCACCGTATTCGCCGTGAGGAAGCCGTAGTCGTCGGCCCACGCGCGAAGCAGACGTTCCCAGTCCGGCACCCGCCATAGACCGTCCTCTCCGCGATCGGCGAGGCCCTCCACGTCCAGATGTTCCATCACACGATAGGTCGCCCCCGTCGACGCGTCAGACGCCTCGATGAGATCCCGGACCCGCCATGCACGCGCGTGATCGAGTAAGGCCCGCACGACACGGGCTGCGGGATCCCCTTTCAGCGAAGCTCGTGGACGCCCCGAACCACGCCACGGATCCTTGTCCTCGCCGCGATCGGCAATGTATAGCCCGGGACTCGTCGCCACGACCCTCATGTTTCCCGTGAGGTCGACGTATGAGACGCCTGCGGCTTCGAGCAGATCACGCACAGGCGGGGAGAGGTAGCGGGCCACGAGCAGAGGAACAGACTCAGTTGTCTCGGCCGCCGCGGCGAGTGCCGCCGTCGCATACGCCTGTCGTCCCGTAAACGTGCCGACTTTGGCCTCGATGACGAACCATACGGTCCGCCCGTCGATCGAGGTGATGGCGCACAGCGCGTCGTCGATTCCACGCGTTCGTTCCGGACCCGAGACCGTCCATCCCTCGGGGAGTCGCCCTCGTACGAGCTCGACGGCAGACCGTATAAGCTGCGCTTCAGTCGGTGGACTGTCTTGAGCCACAACACCTCCGTTCGGGTAAACGTCTAGTTCCGCTACGCACGGAATCGATTGATTATCCGAACATCCTACGATGACGCGAAGCTGTTGCCAAGGCTGCGGGCAACAAAAAAGCCCCGGACGAATCCGGGGCTGAATCTGTAGCAGGAGCGGGGCTTGAACCCGCGACCTCACGTTAATGGCGCAAGGTCCCTGTTCCCCTCGATACCCCTGATCCTATGGCATCAGCCTTCGGTTGCTACGAGTTTCCACGAGCACATACACGGACACAAAGCGGATTTGCGGACAGAAAACGGACGCGTTCGCGGAACATTGAATCGCTCAGATCCGGTAGTCGTCGTGGAGCGGACTCACGCAACTCGACGGGAGTTGCCTGCACGCCGTGCTCCGTGGTGATGCGGGTGACGTGCCCCTGGATCGTGTGCCGCGTCCACGCCGACGCACTCGTCGCGCTACAGTTCACCCCCGTGATGCAACCTCGCAGCCACGACGGTGGCGCAGATTGAGTTCGCAGCAGGCCTCCGACCGGGATCTGGAGGCCTGTACCGGCACTTCTCCTCGAAACAGCACGTGCTGGAGGCGGGCGTTCGCGAACAGTTCGGTCGCCAACGCGAACTGTTCGCGTTCATCGACGCTCCCGACGCGCTCGCCGCTCTCGCGCTCCAAGACCGCCTCGAGACGGTGGCCCGCGCGGCGCTTGCACGGCTGGCGTCGGAGCGCGATCTCAACCGCATCGTCCTGCGCGACCTCGAGCAGTTCCCCGAGTTGCTCGAGTTCGTGCGGACGGAGGAGATGCAGCGGATCCAGGCGATGCTCGCTCATTGGCTGTCCGCGCAGTCGGACTCCGCCCAGGTGCTCGACTGGGATGCCGTCGCCTCCGTACTGATGGGGAGTGTCTCGCACTTCTGGCTTCTGCGCGACGTGATGGGAACACACCCCGCGGGGCTCGAAGAGGAACGGTTCGTCAGTACTCTGGCCGAGGTGGCAGCACGGATGCTGGAGCCGGCTGCTACGTAGCGAGCGCAGTCGACCCTCATGATCGTGACCACTGCGCTCGGCTCCGCCGAGACGGCGATGCCGCACGCCGACGCGGTCAGCCGTCGATGAACGTTCCGCCGGCGTCGACGGCGAGCTGGGCGCCGAGTGCCGCTGCAGGAGTGAAGGCGCCGTGCGGAGCGCCGCCGCCCGCCAGCGTGACGGCGACCGTGGCGAGGATGTCGGCGGTATAGTCCATGGCGTCGTCGGCGCGCAGCCACCCCTCGCGGACGGTGCCATCGGACCAGGTCACCACGGCGTGGCCCCAGGAATGCGGACGGGGACGCGGAGCCGCCGTGATCTTCGACGTAGCCAGCTGCCGGACCATCATGCGACGCAGCGCGGGCATGCGCAGAAGGCGGGTCATCAGGGGCAGCACGGCGCGCGTCATCGGTGCGGTCGGGGCGAGCGCGGAGGTGAAGTCGATGTCCGGCGCGCCGCTGGCCAGCCGGGAGGCGAGCAACTCCCCGGATGGCACAGCGGCGGAGTCGACAGTGGTGCCATCCGGGAGTGTGTGGTGCTGAAGACCGGCGGCGAGCCGGGAGGGGACGAGTCGGCCGTCGCGGTAGCTGCGTCCTCCGGTGGTGATGACATCGACCGAGGTCTGCGCGAACGCATTCCCCATCGTCCCGTCTTCCGAGGCGGATGACCCGAGTGCGTCGACCCGGACCGCGACCGGCGTCGGTCGTCCCTCGCACAGGTGAGCGACGATGGCCTCCGTGGCGATCACGCCGAAGCCGGCGCCGGAGATGAGAGTGCTCCGATTGCGCTTCGCCTCGTCGTCCATGCCGATCATCGTCCGGAGCGTGGGGAGGTCGTTGGCCAGATCCACGTACGCTCCGCCGGGCATGCATGCTCGGACGAGTGCCGGTGCGGTCCGCCCGTAGGACCCCAGGACGTTCACCACGACCCGTGGGCGTTCGCGTCGCACAGCTTCCACCATCGCCTGGATGTCGTCGAGCACGAGCACACGCGCATCCACAGCCAGACGATCGGCAATCCGTCGCAGGCCTTGCTCGGACCGGCCCACGAGCACCACCCCTGACGCTCCTCGTTTCGAGAGACGCTGCGAGACAGCGCGACCGATCCGCCCCGTCGCACCGAGGATCCAGATCTGGTTCGTCCGCTTGTCGCCCATCCGTTCCTTTCTGATGACACGGTGTGTCGTGACTCTTGCAGTCTATGACACTCTGAGTCATCACGCTAGTCTGGCCCCATGGCCCGCTGGGAACCCGACGCCGAGGAGCGACTGCGCCGCGCAGCAGTAGAGCTGTTCGTGGAGCGCGGATACGACGAGGTCACCGTGTCGGACATCACTGCACGCGCGGGGCTGACGAGGAGGTCATTCTTCCGCTACTTCCCCGACAAGAGGGAGGTGCTGTTCGCCGGGTCGAGCCAGCTTGTGAACGAGATCGAACGCCGGCTGGACGCCGGCGGCCTGGGCGAGTCGACGGCCGGCATCGTGATCGGCGTGCTCACCCAGGCCGGAACCATCCTGCTCGCCGATCGGGGCGCCCAGCGCCGGCGTCGCGCGATCATCGCCTCCAGCCCCGAGCTTCAAGAGCGCGACCGAGCCAAGATCGCACGCATCGGGTCAGCCATTGCACGGTCGATGACGCGTCGCGGGATGAACTCGGCGGATGCGGAGCTGCACGGTGCGATCTGGGCGGAGGTCTTCCGGTCTGCCTACGACCGCGCCCTCTCCGCCGATGGATCGCTCGGGTTCGGTGAGTACCTCGCCAAATCCGCTCGAGCAGTCGCGTCCTTCCCGAGAGACGCGGAGCGATATATAGACGATGAGAGTGTCGCACCGCCTTCTTCATAGACGGTCAGCGTGTGGCAGACGAGGCGGGCTCAGCGCAGAATGCCGCGGGCTCCGAATCGCGCTGTTCTACACCAAAGTTCATGACCGGTTACTGACACCACTCTGCACCGCCGCCCAGCCACCGGCACCCATCGAACTACGCGACGCCCTCCGCACCATCGACACCCAAGTGAACAGCTATATCGACCGCGCACGCCTCGGAAAGGCAGCCTGAAAACTCAAGACAAACGTCGAAGTTCTGACCCCCAAGGATCCCTAGAGGACCACCTCGCAGACCTCGATGACTGACCGTTGTCTCACCGCTGACTGTGCGCCTCCGCAGCATCGGCGGCGCACAGTCAGCAAGCGGCAAAGACCTGAGCGTCTTCGGGCGACTTTGTTCGCGCTCACTTAAGAGAACGTTCGTGGCAATTGCACCTTCGGCACTACGCGGACCCGTGATCGACCGTCTCCCCGTCACGCAACTCTGCTGCACCTGGATGACCGGCATTCTCCCGTCGTCGAGGACGCGAGTCCACTAGAAAGGTGAGCAGTTCGATCCGCCGCCGCTCGTGGTGCGCACCGAGCACGAAACGGGAATTCCCATGGTGGAGACCCCCGTGACTGCCTGCGCGAGGCCTGTGAGTGCCGATATCCGGGCTGCGGCGCGAAGCCCGCGCAGTCGCATCCCTCGCCCGATGAGTGCGTCAGACCTCGTCCGATGCCGAAGCGGCGCTCGCGCGCTCCACGAGCGAGGTCGCGATCACATTCGACTCCGGGGGCGCATCCCCCTCGATCTCGGCGACGAGCTCCGCGACGGCGCGACGCGCGAGCGCCGCGAAGTCCTGCCGGATCGTTGTGAGCGGCGGTAGGTAGTTCGTGGCATCCGGGACATCATCGAAGCCGACCACGCTCACGTCCTCGGGGACGCGCTTGTCCTGCTCGACCAGCGCGCGGATGAGGCCGAGGGCCATCTGATCATTCGCGCTGAACACTGCCGTCGCCTCCCTGAGCCGGGAACCCGCCGCATGGCCGGACTCCGCCGACCAGTCGCCGCGCACCACAGGCTCCGGGTCGATTCCCGCCTCGACCAGCGTCTCTCGCCAGCCGCGCTCACGCTCGCTCGACGCGAACGAATTCATCGGTCCGGCGAGATGCCGGACTGTGCGATGCCCGAGGCCGAGGAGGTGCCGCGTCGCCGCCGCCGCGCCGCCCGCGTGATCGGAGTGCACGACCCTGAGTCCGACGTCAGTCGCCGCATCGACAACGACGACCCTAAGGCCTTCCGGCAAGTCTCTCGCTCGGGTCATCGCGGAGGCCTCGTTCAACACGATGGCGCCGTCCGCGCCCAGATCGCGCAGCCGCTCGAATGCCACGGCCACCGATCCGGCCGCGGTCACCACCAGCAGCGCATAGCCGCGCTCCTCGGCAGCCTCGGCCGTGGCTTGCAGCATCCGGGAGTTTCCAACGCTGGCGAGTGTCGTGACGACGAGCCCGATGGTCTGCGAGCGGCCTGTACGCAGCGCCCGCGCGGCAAGATGCGGCCGGTAACCGAGATCAGCCATCGCCTGCTCGACGCGCGCGCGAGTGGCAGGATCCACCCGGGGGTTGTCGTTGATGACCCTCGACACCGTCTGCCCCGAGACGCCGGCTCGGGCAGCGACCATCGCCCCTGAAACCCGCCCGGAGATCGGGCCTGGACGGCGCGTACGCGAGCCGCCCCGCGGCTCATCGCCATCTACCATCCCATTTCCCTCCTGCTCTCCCAGTGCACAACTCTGGTAAGTTGACGTTAGCATGCTCGGAACGGTACCGTGTTTACGTGAACAACCACGAATCGCCAGAGTTCCGGACGACAGAGCTCGGCGCCGGTGTCCTTAAGCGGGCAACACAACTCGCCGACGGCCGCGATCTGATCTATTACGACGACCCGGACACGTCCCTCGACGCGGAACGAGCCGTCGATGCGCGCACGCTCGACCCGCGCCCCGACACCGCGACCATGCGCCTCGACGTGCTCACCGGCGACTGGATCACCGTCGCCGCGAATCGGCAGAACCGCGTCATGATGCCCGGCGCGGATGCCGACCCGCTCGCCCCGCAGAGCGCCACCAACCCCTCGGAGGTGCCGTCGCTCTACGACGTCGCCGTCTTCGAAAACCGTTCACCCGCCTTCGGCCCGGCACTTCCGGACGGTTTCGGCGGCGTGCCCGCCGCATCGAACCCACCGCGCGGCCTCAACGACCTCGCCGCCCTCGGTCTTGAGCGCACCCGCACCTCAGTCGGTCGTTGCGAGGTCGTCTGCTTCAGCCCCGACCATTCGGGTTCCTTCGGCACGCAGTCGATCACCCGGGCCCGCACTGTGATCGAGGCGTGGGCGGACCGCACCGCGGCACTGTCGCAGATCCCCGGTATCGAGCAGATCTTCCCGTTCGAGAATCGCGGCGAAGAGATCGGTGTCACTCTCCCCCATCCGCACGGGCAGATCTACGCCTACCCGTATGTCACGCCGCGCACAGCGCGAGCGCTGGAGAGCATCGACCGCACCGCACCCGATCTGTACCAGCGCATTCTCGAGTCCGAGCAAGACTCCGAGCGCGTCGTGTTCCGCGGCGAGCACTGGACCGCCTTCGTGCCGTTTGCCGCCCGCTGGCCCCTCGAGGTACATCTCATGCCGAACCGTCACGTCCCGGACTTCGCCGAGACCAACGTGGCCGAACGCGACGAGCTCGCACCGCTGTACATGAAGCTGCTGAAGGGCGTCGACGCCCTCTATGGCACCCCCACCCCGTACATCGCCGCCTGGCACCAGGCACCGGTGAACGTCGGCCGCGACAAGGTGCGCCTGCACCTGCAGCTGACCAGCCCACGCCGTGCCGCGGACAAGCTGAAGTTCCTGGCCGGATCCGAGGCCGCCATGTGGGCATGGGCCGCCGAAGTCACCCCCGAGCAGGGCGCGGTCCGCATCCGCGAGGCGATCGAGCACGCAGAGGAGGCCCGCGTATGACCCTTCGACCGGGATCGGAAGCGCAGGCCCAGAGATCGGGCGCGCAAGCCCAAGCCGTCGCCCTCTTCGAGCAGCTCACCGGCCACGCACCCGCGGGCGTCTGGTCGGCACCGGGACGAGCGAACCTCATCGGCGAGCACACCGACTACAACGACGGCTTCGTGCTTCCCTTCGCGATACCGCACCGCACATATGCCGCTGTCGGAATGCGCGGCGACGGTCGCATCCGCGTGACATCCACCTTCGCCGATGAGCCGGTCGCGGTCGCCCTCTCCGAACTGAGCACCCTTTTCCCGACTCCCACCGGTGAAAAGCCGGCCGTCGCAGAGTGGGCCGCCTACCCGCTCGGCGTCGCCTGGGCGCTGCAACTCGCCGGTGCCACCGGCGTGGGCGTCGACATCGCGATCGCCTCCGACGTTCCGGTCGGTGCGGGCCTCTCCTCCTCGGCCGCGATCGAGGGGGCCACCGCCGGCGCACTCAACGATCTGTGGAACGCGGGCCTTGACCGCACCGCGCTCGCGCGAATCGGACGCCGGTCCGAGAACGAGGCCGTCGGCGCTCCGACCGGCATCATGGACCAGATGGCCTCCATGCTCGGCGAGACGGATGCCGCGACCTTCCTCGACTGCCGCACACTCGACACGAACCTCGTGCGAGTCGGCGTCGCCGAGGCAGGGCTTGCGATCCTCGTCATGGACACCCGCGTAAAGCACGCGCACTCCACCGGCGGATACGGCGAGCGCCGTGCCGCGTGCGAGCGCGGTGCGGTAATCATGGGCGTCCCATCGCTGCGCGACGTCTCGGTCGCGGATCTCGCTCGCGCCGAGGATCTCATGGATGACGTGACCTTCCGCCGAGTGCGCCACGTCGTCACCGAGAATCAGCGCGTGCTCGACACCGTGAAGGTGCTGCGTGAGCAGGGCGCCCGCGCGATCGGCGACCTGCTCGTCGCCTCGCACGCCTCGATGCGCGACGACTTCGAGATCTCGGTTCCCGAGCTTGACACCGCCGTCGACACCGCACTCGCGAACGGCGCGATCGGCGCCCGCATGACCGGTGGTGGCTTCGGCGGTGCCGCGATCGCGCTCGTCGAGCAGGCTGCTGTGCAGGCTGTGTCGGATGCCGTGACCGCAGCCTTCGCGACAGCCGGCTTCTACCCACCGCACGTATTCGCCGTGATTCCCTCCGCGGGCGCCTACCGCGACTCCTGACCCCCGTCCCCGCCCTCCGCCACCCATCCGTTTCAGCCCTCCGCACACCCCGGAACACGAGAACCGCACATTCGGTAGAAACGAATAAGAGCTTCGAGGAAGAAGGAGTCCCATGTCCTGGATCGTCACCGGCGGAGCCGGCTACATCGGAGCGCACGTCGTGCGTGCACTCGCGGATGCCGGGCTCACCCCGGTCGTGCTGGATGACCTGTCCAGCGGGGTCGCGTCGTTCGTTCCGGAGAACGTGCCGTTCGTGCAGGGCAGCATCCTCGATCGCGACCTGGTCGAGAAGGCGCTCCGCGACCACCAGGCAGAGGGCGTCATCCACGTCGCGGGCTTCAAGTACGCCGGGGTCTCGGTGCAGCGACCGCTGCACACCTACGCCCAGAACGTCGAGGGTACGCGCGTGATCCTCGAGGCGATGGATGCCGCGGGGGTCAGCAACATCGTCTTCTCGTCATCCGCCGCCGTCTTCGGCACCCCTGACGTCGCACTCGTGGTCGAGGAGACCGCGAAGAAGCCCGCGAGTCCTTACGGCGAATCCAAACTGATCGGCGAGTGGATGCTGCGCGATCAGGCGATCGCGACGGCCGAGTCCGCGCATCCGCTGCGCCACACCTCGCTGCGCTACTTCAACGTCGTCGGATCCGCCGACCCGACCGTCTATGACGTAAGCCCCCACAACCTCTTCCCGATCGTGTTCGAAGCGCTGCTCGCGGGCAAGACGCCCAAGATCTTCGGTGACGACTACGCCACGGAAGACGGCACGAACGTGCGCGACTACGTGCACGTCGGCGACATCGCGGCCGCGCACGTCGCGGCAGCCAAACGCCTGGCGTCCGGCGAGAGCATCGAACCGGCGTACAACCTCGGCTCCGGCGACGGGCTAAGCGTGAAGCAGATCATGGATGCCGTCGTCCGCGTCACCGGCATCGACTTCACCCCCGAGATCGGCCCGCGCCGCGCCGGCGACCCCGATCGGATCGTGGCGACCGGCGAACTCGCAGCCCGAGACCTCGACTGGAAGATGCGCTACACGGTCGACGAGATGGTGCGCACGGGCTGGGAAGCACGCCGCGACGCCGCGTAAATCTGTCTCTATTCGTTCAGGCCGCTTCTCGCAGCCGCAGTCGTCGTCAACATCTTCGCCACAGATCGTAGTCGCCCTCGTGTATGACGTAGGCGCCAGTCGCGCGACTACAGGTCCTCGTGTCCGAGCAGAGGCTCGGCCACGAAAGCGGCCGTCTGCTGCGAGAGCACTTCGAGCTCGAGGATCACGAGCTCGTTGTGCCCGGCCCGTGTGGCGGGGGCGGGGACGTAGAGAGTGCGCTGTGGGCCACGCCTCCAGTACCGGCCGAGAGCGAAGCCATTGACCCAGGCGAACCCCTTGCCCCACTGCGCAGTGTCAAGGAACAGGTCGCCTGGCTCCTCCAGATCGAACGCGCCACGGGCGATTACCGGCCCGGCGGCGAGCTGTTCGTGGTCGAGTTCCAGTGTGGGGATGCGATCGAGGTTGATGGCGCGTGCGGTCCAATCGAGCAGCGGTTCGCCATCGAGCCTGCCGCCCCCGATGAGGCCTTTGTGCTCGCCGATTCGCGGCCCGTAGTTCACGCGTCCCTGATCCTCGACCATAACGAAGAGCTCACCGGTGCTACGCGGCAGGACGATGGCTCGCTCATGAGCATCCCGTGCGAGCACGCCCACCGGGGCACCATCAAGGAAGATCCATGCCCGGTCGCGCACTTCGTCGAAGCTGAGCACGCCGGGGCCGTTGCCGTGCAGAGTGGTCGTGAACAGGGCGATACCGCGATCGTGGCCGAGGTCGTCGAAGGTCGGGACCGTCTCATGGCTGCTCTCGGGGCCGAGCTCGTCAACGACACGGAAGAGGTTCGACCGCTCAGAGAGAGCGAAGTTGAGCTCCGGTGCAGGCGACGCGCCAGCCGGAACATCGTCGGGTACCTGAGCGTAGCGCGCGATGACGTCGCGGAATGCGAAGAACTTGTCGGTCGGGTTCCCCGACTCATCAAGCGGTGCGTCGTAGTCGTAGGATGTCGTGATCGCGGCGTAGCGGCCCTTGTCGTTGGCTCCGTTGGTGAGCCCGAAGTTGGTGCCGCCGTGGAACATGTAAAAGTTCACCGAGCCGCCAACGGACAGGATCGCGTCGAGATCCCGCACGGTCAGCTCCGGATCAGTGGTGTGGTGGTGGGTCCCCCAGTCGTCGAACCAACCGTTCCAGAACTCCATGCACATCAGCGGTCCGGTGGGCTGATGCTCGCGCAGCGTAGTCAGGCGTTCCGCAGCGCGTGAGCCGAACGAGGCGGTTTTGTGCAGGCCCGGAATGCTCCCGTCTGTGAGCATCTGATGGTTGGGCTGGTCGACAGTACTCAATGGCACGGTGATACCGGCCTCGCGGGTGACCCGCACCAGTTCTGCGAGATAGTCCTTGTCGGCGCCGTAGGCACCGTACTCGTTCTCGATCTGGACCAGGATCACTGGACCACCCGAGTCAACCTGACGAGGGGCAACGATCTCATACACCCGTTGGAGGTAGTCGGTGACCTCGGCGATGTAGCGGGGCTCTAGACGGCGAACGCCGACTCGCTCGTCGCGGAACAGCCACGCGGGCAGGCCGCCGTTGTCCCATTCAGCGCAGATGTACGGGCCCGGACGCACGATCGCATGCATTCCCTCTGCTGCCACGAGATCAAGAAAGCGGCCCAGGTCCAGTCCACCGCTGACATCCCACTGGCCCCGGCTCGGCGCATGCGCATTCCAGGCGACGTAGGTCTCGATGGTGTTCAGGCCCATCAAGCGTGCTTTGTGGATGCGGTCGGCCCAGAGGTCCGGGTGCACGCGGAAATAGTGCAGCGCGCCGGAGAGGATGCGGTATGGCTTGCCGTCGAGCAGGAAGTCCTGGTCGCCGATCTGGAAGGTAGACAAGTGAGGCTCCGTCGTGGTGGATCGTAGGTGGAAAGACCAGATGTGGCCGACCAGCGCTTTCTGGCCGGCCACATCGCATCAGGTGGTTACTCGTTGACTGTGAATCCCTGCTCATCGCCATAGCGGACCAGGGCATCCTGCCAGGCGATCAGCCCCGCGTTGAGGTCGGACTTCTCGGCGTAGGCCTGACCGACGGTGTCGCCGAAGATGCTGTTCGCGTACACCTGGTACGGCAGGTACTGCCAGCCCGGGACAACGTTGTTCGCGGAGTCGGCGAGCACCTGGTTGACCTGCTGGCCGCCGAAGTACTCCCATTCACGATCCAACCACTGCGGATCGTTCAGGTTCTCGATCGTCGAGGGGATCCCGCCAACCTGCTCCAGTTCGATCTCCTGGCCTTTGCCCGTGGTCATGAACTTCAGGAACGCGGCCGCGACGAGCTTGTTCTGGCTCTGCTCGAGTACGGATGCACCTCCGCCGCCGTTCTCCGCGGTGCCCGGGTCGCCTTCCACCCACGCAGGCATAGGCGCGACGCGCCAGTCACCGGCGCCGTCCGGCACGCTGCCCTCGAGGTTACCGGCCATCCAGCCGCCGATCGTGAGACTGGCGATGGTTCCATCGGACAGGCCGCGGAACCACTCGTCGCTCCATGTCGGGATCGGGGCGAGCAGGTCGTTCTGGACGAACGAGCTCCACGTGTCGGCGACGAGTGTGCTGCCGACGTCCTGGAGGTCGATGGTGACATCGGAGTCGCCGGAGACTGTGAAGGGATTTCCGCCGGCCTGCCAGATCAGACTGGTCAGGAATCCCGCATCGCCCGTGTCGTTGGTGATGTAACTGTTGGGGTCGGCCTCGTGGATCGTCTTGGCATCATCGGCGAATTCCGCCCAGGTCGCGGGCGGTTCGGCGATCCCGAACTTGTCGAAGACTGTCTTGTTGTAGAACAAGGCCATCGGACCGGTGCCCCAAGGCAAGCCGTAGACGCCATCGTCGGCGACGACGTTGTTCCAGGCTCCCGCGCTGTACAGGTCCTCGAGGTCGTCGTACCCGACCTCGGTGAGGTCATAGAGCCCGCCCGAGAGAGCGAACTGCGGGATGGCCTGGTACTCCATCTGCGCGACATCCGGCGCGCCCGATCCGGCGCTGATCGCGTTCTGCAGTCGTGCGTACTGGTCCGTGCCGGTGCCTGCGTTGACGACCTCCACAGCGATGTTGGGGTACTCCTCCTCGAATGCTCTGGCGATCGGTTCGAAGCCAGGGTCCCATCCCCAGACGGTGAGCGTCGACTCCTCCTGGAGCGCAGCCTCGATGTCGGCAGAGGAGTCGCTGTCGGCGGGCGCGCTGCACGCAGACATCGCGAGGCCGGCGATCGTTGTGATGGCGGCGAAAGCCAGAATACGGTTGACACTCGTTCGCCGGTTGGTCGCAATCGTGGATCTCACGAGTTGTTCCTTTCGGATGTGTCATCGTTGACGTCCGGGAGAGTGTCCCCGGACAGTTCGTGGAGTGATGCCCGCTCCCACGGGGAGTCGTTGGGCTGATGCAGCGCAAGTATGCGGCGACCATCGAAGGTGGTGAACATCATGGCGTGGCCGCCGTCGCTGCTCCACAGCGGCTGCGAGTCGTGCCGCCATGGGCCCAGGATGCCGGTGGAGGACCGGGCGACGCCCACCGCATAACCCTCCACACCGAGGCTGGACCATAGCATCATCAGTTCTCCGGTGATGCTGTCGGACGTCACGAACGGGCCGTCGGTGACGAAGCTCGCGGTGTCGGGGACCGAGCGGGTCCAGGGTCCTTCCGATGCGTGGAACAGCACGACGGGTTCCGTGGCGGCCTGTTTCAGGTCGTCGGTGAGGCGCAGTGCTGCGATCGATCCGTCTGCGATCTGCACCCACTCGTGGCAGAAGACCAGCCAGGGGCTGCCCTCCCCATCGATGTGCAATGTGCCGTCCAGGCTCTCCCAACCTTCCGGTGTGACCGGTCCTTCGCTCCAAGGCAGGAACGGACCCTCGGGTCGGTCTCCGACGAGGACCTGCGTGCCGCGACGTCGCCCCGCGCCGGCAAAACTTGCGAACATGAAGTATCGCCCGGCGTGGGGGTGGACCTCGGGCGCCCAGAACTGGGTCGTGCCCCAGAATCCTGTCGGGGGCCGGAAGGCGTCGATCGGTCCGACCCAGTTCTCGAGATCCTCGCTGCGGTAGGCGTTGAAGCCGACGCCTGCCCCCGACCAGGGGTCCGGGTCAGTGGTGCCGTAGAGGAAGTAGGTACCGGAGTTCGCATCGGCGAGGACGAAGGGGTCGCGGATGCGCAGATCGCTCAGGTGCATGGTGGCATCACAGTGAGGGCTCCATAGTCGACGGCGTCGGAACTGGCGTGGCCGGCCGGGGGTGCGGGCCAGCCACGCCAGTCGAGGGATCACTGACTGACAGTGAAGCCCTGCTGACTGCCGTATTCGATGATGGCGTCCTGCCAGGCGATGAGACCGTCGTTCAGGTCGGTCTTGTTCGCCCACGCCTGCCCTGCGGTGTCACCGAAGATGCTGTTGGCGTACACCTGGAAGGGGAGGTAGGACCAGCCGGGGACGACCTCGCTGGCTGCGGCGCCGAGCACCTCGTTGATCTTCTGACCGCCGAAGTACTCCGACTCGTAGTTCAGGAACTCGTCGTTGGTCAGCTCGGCGTTCGTGGACGGGAAGCCGCCCTCATCGGTGAAGATCTTCAGGCTCTCCGGGCTGTTGTTCAGCCATTTCAGGAAACCGGCGGCCAGCGCCGGGTTCTCGCTCTGCTTGGTCACCGACTGACCGCCGCCACCGTTCTCCGAGGCCGCGGGCGTGCCGTCCCAGGTCGGGACGGGCGCGACGCGCCAGTCGCCGGCGGCGTCAGGCACGGAGCCCTCGAGGATGCCGGGCATCCATGCCCCGATGACCAGCGAGGCGACGCCGCCGTCTGCCAGGCCCTTGTACCAGTCGTCGGTCCAGCCGGCTGTCGGCGCAACGAGATCGTTCTGAACCAGCTGGTTCCAGTAGTTCGCCCACCGCTGGGTGCCTTCATCCTCCAGGTTGACGGTGACGTTGGTACCGTCGATGCTGAACGGCTGGCCACCAGCCTGCCAGATCGAAGTCATCGTGAAGCCGGCGTCACCGGTGTCGCTGGTGATGTACTTCGTCGGATCCGCCGCGTGCAGCTTCTCCGCGGCCGCGAGGTACTCGTCCCACGTCGTGGGAACCTCGATGCCGTACTGATCGAACACCGTCTTGTTGTAGAACAGTGCGGTGGGGCCGGAGTCCTGCGGGAGTCCGTAGATCTTGCCGTCGAATACGACCTGACCCCATGTGGACTCGGTGTAGTCGTCTTCAAGGTCACCGAACCCGTACGGCGTCAGATCCAGCAGCGAATCGGAGAGCGCGAATTGCGGCAGCGCGCCGTACTCGATCTGAACGACGTCTGGAACGCCGGATCCCGCAGTGATCGAGTTCTGCAACTTGGTGTACTGGTCGTTGCCGGTACCAGCATTGACCAATTCGACGTCGACGTTGGGGTACGCCTTCTCGAACGCGGCGACCTGCGACTCGGCCTGCGGTGTCCAAGACCAGTAGGTCAACGAACCTCCCGCTTCCAGCGCCGCCTCGATGTCGGTGTCCGACCCGGCGACAGGGGGCTCTTCGGGGTCGCCGCCGTCGCTGGAGCAGCCGGCCAGAGTGCCGGCGACGATGGCTCCCGCCGCGGCGACGGTGAGTGCGCGCCTCATGAATGAGGGGCGACCAGTCAGGAACTTCATGCTGTGGTTTCCTTTCACTTCTTTGTACTCGGAATATCCGGGCGGATGCCGGGTCGAGAGGGGGTGGTGCACGTCACGGCGGTGCCTCTCGTCACTGCTTGACGCTTCCGGCGCTCAACCCTGACTGCCAGTACCGCTGCAGGAAGAGGAAGGCGACGACGATGGGGACGATCGTGAGCAGCGAGCCCATGATCACCAGGTTGTAGATCGGCTCCGCGGACACACCGGTCGCTTGGGCGTTCCATTGATTCAGCCCGACGGTCAGCGGGTACCACTGCGGGTCGCTGAGCATGATCAGGGGAAGGAAGTAGTTGTTCCACGTCGCAACGACCGCGAACAACGCGACCGTGACGATTCCGGGTGCGAGCAGCGGGAGCGAGATCTTGAAGAACGTACGGAACTCGCCTGAACCGTCCATCCGCGCCGCCTCGAGCAACTCGGTCGGCACGGCGTCGATCGCGTAGATCCACACGAGGTACATCCCGAACGGACTGATCAGCGAAGGGATGATGATCGCCCAGGGCGTGTTCGTCAACCCCAGCTGACTGAACATCAGGAATGTCGGCACCGCCAGCGCCGTCCCGGGGATCGCGATCGCGCCCAGCACGACCGCGAACACCGCGCGACGGCCAGGGAACTTGTACTTGGCCATCCCATACCCCGCGATAGTGGCGAGCGCGGTTGCGCCCCCAGCACCGACGACGACATACAGAAGGGTGTTACCCAGCCAGCGCACGAAGATCCCGTCACGGTAGCTCAGAGTTTCGGCCACGTTCTGGAAGAACACGAAATCGTCCGAGAACCAGAGACCGAAGCTGTTGAAGAGACCGCCTTGGTCCTTGGTCGCGTTCACGAGCAGCCACCACAGCGGCACCAGGGTGTAAATGAGGAACAAGACCATGGCCACAGTGAGAGTGATCGACTTGCGTGGCCCCGAGGGCTTGCTGCGCAGCAGCGTCGGAGCGGTCATCGCGTCTCCGCCCTGGATCCGCGCAGCTGCACCACGTACGCGATCACTGCGGTGATGACACCCATCACGATCGCCACAGTTGCCGAGTAGTTGTACTGCTGCCCGGCGAAGGACAGGTTGTATGCATACATGTTCGGCGTGAAGAACGTCGTGATCACGTTCGGCGCGAGCGGCTTGAGGATGTTCGGCTCATTGAACAACTGGAAGCTGCCGATGATCGAGAAGATGGTCGCTATCACAATCGCCCCCCGCAGGGATGGGATCTTGATCGCCGAGATGATCCGGAACTGGCCGGCCCCATCAATCTCAGCCGCCTCATACAGCTCGGTCGGGATCGTGCGCAACGCCGAATAGAAGATCAGCATGTTGTATCCCACGAACTCCCAGGTGACGATATTGCCGATCGAGACGAGTATCCACTCTCGTGCGAACGGAGTGATCAAGTCGAACCCGATGGCGTCATTGATATTGCCGGCGAGGCCGAAGTTGCCGCCGTAGATGAAGCCCCACATCAGCACCGCGACCACACCGGGCACCGCGTAGGGAAGGAAGATGACGATCCGGAAGAAACCTGCCCCATGCAGTCGCGCGCTGTCGATCGCCAGCGCGGCCAGCAGAGCCAACCCCAGCATGATCGGCACCTGAATGACCAGGAACAGCGCGACGTGCCAGAAGCCCTCCCAGAACTGCACGTCGGTGAAAGCCCTGACGAAGTTGTCGAGCCCGACGAACGCGTTCCCGCCCACCAGCTGGTTGCGGAACAGACTGAGGTACAGCGAGTACAGCACAGGAGCGATGAACACGAGGGCGAATACGACCAGGAAGGGTCCGACGAACGCCCACCCCCGCCAGTCCTTCTTCGACCGATTGTTCATGCGCCCCGGTGGCGCCAGGGCTGGCGCCGGTTGCGACTTCGTCGTCATGGGTTCTGATGCTTTCGGTTTATGTTTACGTGAACAATTCTGATCCCGACGATAGCATGGCTACGTGAACATTTACAACCATGCGCTGCGATCCTCCCGGCGGGGCCGATGAGCTCCGCGCAGCCGAACCACCGCCGTACCTCCGCGCGGTTCCGTGTGGAACACCGGCGGGCACCCTCAATGGCTGATGTTGCTCGAGAGGCTGGCGTGTCGGGGCAGACCGTGTCACGCGTCTCCAACGACCGCGAAAATGTCGACAAAACCACGAGGGAACGTGTCCTCGCAGCGATGCGGACTCTCGGATACCGTCCGAACAGCGCCGCCAGGGCATTGCGGCTTGGCCGGTTCCACAGCATCGGCGTGATCATGTTCACGTTGTCGTCATTCGGGAACATGCGAACGCTCGAGGGGATCGCGATCGCCGCGGCCCGCGCCGGCTACTCGATCACGCTCATTCCTGTCCCGCACCCCACCCGTGGGGAGCTGAACATCGCGTTCAACCGACTCAGCGAGCAGACCGTCGACGGTGTCGTCATCATCGTCGAGGCTCATCTGTTCGACGAATCCGATGTCGAACTCCCCCAGGGATTGCCGGTGGTCATCGTGGACTCGACGGCTCGCGACACGTACCCTGTCGTCGACACCGACCAGGCTGAGGGCGCCCGGTTAGCCACGGCGCATCTCCTCGGCCTCGGCCATGAGACGGTGTGGCACATCGCCGGTCCCGCCGAGTCGTACTCGGCGGTCCGGCGCCGGGAGTCATGGGAAGCCACTCTCCTCACGCACGGTGCTGACGTACCCCCCGTGCTACTTGGGGACTGGTCGACCGATGCCGGCTATCGCCACGGACTGGAACTGGCGCGTCGCCCTGAGGTCACCGCGATCTTCGCCGCGAACGACCAGATGGCGCTGGGGGCCCTGCGCGCTCTTCACGAGTCGGGTCGCGCCGTCCCGGAAGACGTCAGCGTGGTCGGCTTCGACGATATGGAGGAAGCGGCGAGCTTCTGGCCTCCCCTGACGACTGTGCGACAGTTCTTCGACGAGGTCGGCGCTCGATCCGTGGCCGCTCTGCTCAGCGAGATCGAACACGACGGCACGGTCGACAACGCCATGGTGTCGACTCAGCTGATCGTCAGGGAAAGCTCCGGGCCGGTTCGCTCGCACGGCTGAGCGAGGAGCGTGCGCGCCATGGGTCGGTTGAGCACCTGGATCGGGAGCGCATCGGTGGATTCGAACACGCCGCGATCCCGGAGAGGAGACCTGGAACCGCACCGCACCGACTCGGTGACCGCGGTCGCGTTCCGTGCGCTCAGCACAGTTGGTTGACGAGAGCGGCATCCATGTCGTCGAAGGTCTGGTTCTCCCCCACCATCGCCCAGATGAACGAGAAGGCCGCCGTGCCGACGCCCGAGTGCAGCGACCAGCTCGGGGAGATGATCGCCTGACGATCTGCGACGACCAGGTGACGGGTCTCCTCCCGTTCGCCGAGCAGACGAATGATGCGAGCGTCCTCGGGCAGGTCGAAGTACGGATAACACTCCGTACGCCGGTCATGGGTGTGCGCGGGCATGGTGTTCCACATCGAGCCCTCGTGCAGAGTCGTAACGCCTATCACGATCTGGCAGGACTGCACGCCGTTCTCGTGAATGTACGGGTTGAGCGTGCGCCGGTTCGAGGTCGCTTGCTCGCCGAGCTGCCGATGGCCATCGACTCCGACACGCACGCGATCGATCTGCGGTACTACGACCGGTGGTCCCTGGACGCGAGCACCGGGGAGGCCGTCAGCACGGCTCCGTCACTCGAGTCGTGCGGCAAGCCGGCGTCGTAGACCCGGGCGAGCATCCTCTCGCTGCGCCGGCCGACGCCGCGAACGACGACATCCTGTACACGACCGACCGGTATGACAACAGCCACTACTTGTACCCCGGCGACACCACGTCATTGAGCTGGCAGGTCGATCTGGAGCGGCATCTGCTCGATCGGCTGGACATCAGCTGGCGCACCCACAACGGGTCCGAGACGTACAGCACATACGTGATCTCCGGCAGCGATGACGGAGTCACCTGGACGCCGGTGCTCGACCGGTCTGCGAACAAGATGGTCGGCTTCACCAGCGACCACATCGCGGGATCGTACCGGTATGTGCGGGTCGACGTCTCGGGCGTGGTCAACGACCACAACCAGAGTTCCGCGGGATGGGCCTCCGGTCTGGTCGAGGTCGAGGTGTACGGCACCGCCGACAGCGATGTATATCCCGAAGCGATCCAGATTCGCGGTGTCGCCGAGCTTGCCGTCGGCGACTCCGCACAGCTGACTGCTCTCGTCCAGCCCACCGGCGCCTTCCAGGGCATCGCCTGGTCCACCGGCGACCCATCGATCCTCACCGTGGACGGCAACGGGCTGGTGCAGGCGGTCGGCGAAGGCGAGGCCGTCATCACGGCGACTTCGGCGCTGATCCCTGGTGTCACCGCCGACCTCCCGATCACCGTAGTGCCCGCGGCCGAGACCCGCACGCTCGATAGCATCAACCTGACCGGCCGCGCGAAGACCGTATACGCAGTCGACGCAACGCTCGATTTGCACGGACTTGTCGTCACCGCACGGTACTCGAACGGAGACGAGACGATCGTCACGGAGGATGCAGAGGTCGCTGGCTTCGACAGTTCCGCGCCGGCGATCGGACAGGTCGTGACCGTGTCGTACACCGACGCAGACGTGACACGGAAGGCGAACTTCACCGATCGGGCAGTTGAGTGCCACAGGTGCGGATATACGCCCGACCGGCATCATCTCCGGCGTCGCACTTCATACTCTTGGTCACCGGAGCACTCATGATGATGATGCGCACACGCCGCGGCCAGAAGATCCCACTGGTGGAGAGCACTCCTTAGCGCCTCGACATGAGAGCGGCAGCGTCCACGAAAGGCCCTGCCGCTCTTCTGTCTCTCAAGCTTCTGTCTCTCAAGGCAGCGGTCTCCCCGACTGCCAGACGGACCGTGATGGCCTGATCGTCGGAGTCGTACCGGCACTCGACCGACGCGAGGTTCAGCAGATCACCGACCGTACGTGACACGACATCGCATAGCGGATCCCGCCCGCTCAGAGCGCGGCGACGTCGACCACGCGCAGTCCGCGACTCGAGCACCCGCGGGAACACCACCGCGCGGCGCGTTCACGCAGCCGGATGCCGGACCTCCGGATGCCGGACCTCCGGATTGGACCGCGGCGCAGCCGGCGGCCACCACAACGGTCCTGCTGCGTGGGGCTACAGTCCGTCTTCGCCACGAAGAGCTGCTCGTCGGCCCTCTTCATGAGCGTGCGCAATCAGCAGAGCCGTCTTCCGACGCGACCGGATCCGTTCCCAGATCAGTCCGCCGAGAAGGAGAAGGATTCCGCCGGCGACGATCAGCTGGGGCCAGGGGATCGCCCAGATCGCTATCGGCTCGACGATGGTCTCCATGTTCTCGGTCGAGTCGTCGAGAGTCACGACTACCGGAGTCAGATCGATCTCGCCGGTGAGAAGAAAATGGGGCCACGCCTGGTCGATCTTGACGGTCATCGTCCGTGAATCACCCGGAAGGAGTTCCTGAGCCTGTTCTTCTTGGCTCGGGAACGGCGTCATTCGGCCCGCGACGTTGAGGTCGCCCTTCAAGAGCAGTCGAGTATTCCCTACGTTGCGTGCCTCGAAAGTAACGCTGGCGTTTCCGGGACGTAGAGGATTCCAAGACATCGAGTACTCTGTCGACACGACGGCGAGCTTCGCCGCCGGCTCGATCGTGCCGGTCACCCGTGTCATCACACGGAAGCCGACGCGGCTCTCCAGTCCGATCCGGGCGCCGTCTTCATTGAGAAGCTCGCTCCGGAGCGAGACAGCCACGCCCGCGGCATGGTCACCGGGCTCCGCATCTGCTGGAACGTGCACGGAAAGCGGGACTATCGCCGTCTCCTGCGGGTCTATGACGACGGTGTCCTGCACTGTGATCCAAGTCCCGGCACCGGTCGAAGGCGCACCGGGCGGAAGCATGTCGAAGCGGCCAGCGTCGGTGAAGTACCCATCGGCCGCGGCAATGGCGAAAGTCACCGTCTCGTCGCTGAAGTTCCTCACCGCCATAAAGTCGGTGGCGTCCTGGCCCGGAGCCAGTGACAGCTCGATCCAGGATCTGCCGTCGGCACCTGATTGGTCGGCGGGCCTGACCGACCACGTGATGTCGGACGTGTCCGCGGCTGATGCCGGGGACGGAGGTTGGAGCACCATCGCGAGTACGAGCACGAAAAAAAAGGCAAGCAGCGTGGCGGGTGCGAAACGACATCCGCGCGTCATCTGAAAGAACATGGGGCTCCCGGGTGGGCCCGGAGTTGATCAGCAGTCGACTCCGGGCCCGGTCATTCATTCGAACAGCGAAAGAGTCAGGGTCGACGCGTATCCACCGGCCGCGGCAGTCGAGGGAACCTTGAGCAGCAGATCCGCTGTCGCCGTCCACGAACCGATCGCATCCTCCGAAGTCAACGCCATCGCGAGCAACTCCTGACCGACCAGACCGACATTGTTCGGCGAGGAATCCAACACCGTGTCCACAGAGTCTCCCGGCGCCACCGCACCAGTACCCTCAGGATCCTCAAGCTCAGGACTCCACCCCAAATGCCCGGCACTGATCGGCTCCTGACCGGCATCGCCGGCGAAATCGCTCGCCGTGCCGAGGACATACCAATACGCACCATCAGGGATCTCATCCGCCGTGCGAGTATCAGTGACCGTCACCGT